>ENA-OOWZ01000009-OOWZ01000009.1-human-gut-metagenome-genome-assembly--contig:-NODE-9-length-132629-cov-11.101619_pt1 | contig 132629 bp, 146 predicted proteins | sample MGYA00241580_ERZ501329 | MGnify/ENA primary metagenome ERZ501329 (study PRJEB25962, sample SAMEA2042923) | human gut metagenome | biome: human gut; feature: human-associated habitat; material: faeces... | reverse complement strand
GAGAAGCGGTAGGATTAATTGGAGTAAATGGAAGCGGAAAATCTACATTATTAAAATTAATGACTAAGATAATATATCCAAATCAAGGAAAGATAGAAACATATGGAAAATTAACTTCACTTCTTGAATTGGGAGCTGGATTTCATCCTGATTTTTCTGGTAGGGAAAATATATATTTTAATGCTTCTATTTTTGGGCTTACTAGAAAGCAAATAGATGAGAGATTAAATGATATTATAGAATTTTCTGAGTTGGGAGCTTATATAGATAACCCAGTAAGAACTTATTCATCAGGAATGTATATGAGACTAGCATTTGCCGTTGCAATTAATGTGGATGCAGATATTTTATTAGTAGATGAAGTTTTAGCTGTTGGAGACCAACACTTCCAAGAAAAGTGTATTGCTAAAATGAAAGAATTGAAAGAGCAAGGAAAAACAATGGTATTTGTTACACATAGTTTAGGTACTGTAAAGGATTTTTGCAACAGAGCTATATGGTTAAACCAAGGTGTAATAAAAATGGATGGGGATCCAGATTCAGTAATAGAAGAATATTTGAAAGAAACAAGATAAAATATATAGAAATGGAAGGAAAATATTGATGAAATTAGCAAAAGATTTATACAATTATAGAGAGTTACTAAAAACAAACATAAAAAAAGATGTTGGAGGAAAGTATAAAAATTCAGTTTTAGGAGTTTTATGGTCTTTTATAAATCCACTTTTACAAATTGCTGTATACGCTTTGGTTTTTCAGGTTATATTAAAGAGTGATATACCAAATTATACGGTATACCTATGTTGTGGATTAATCCCATGGCAATACTTTTCGGCAGTAGTACTAAGAGGAGCTGCTACAATAATAGATAATGGAAATATTATTAAAAAAGTATACTTTCCACGAGAAATATTACCTATATCAGTTGTTACAAGTGAAGGTGTTAATTTTCTAATATCTACAATAATCATATTAGGATTTGTAATATTTGGAGGAATAGGATTATCTTTTAATATATTTTGGTACTTTATTATTTTGGCTATACAATATGTTATTTCTATAGGATTTGCCTTTATAGTGTCAAGCTTAACAGTTTATTTTAGAGATTTATTGCATTTACTAGGAATAATGATTCAATTATTATTCTATGCCACACCAATTGTATATTCAATTTCATCAGTACCAGCTAATTTACAATGGATAGTAAAAATTAACCCTATGTCTTATTTGATAGAAGCTTATAGAAATATATTTTATAATATAATTGTAAAAAAGAAAAAGAGAAAAAATTAAAAAACTTTTTTACAAAAATTCTTTAAAAAGACTTGAATTTATATATCATTTTCGTTTATAATATATTTAGAAAATGAAAAAAAGAAAAAATGTTAATTTAAAAATATTAACTTGACGGCTTGTCCCGTCCGTGCGATTAACAATTACACAAAAAGTCGCAATGATGGTAAACCATTTATCGTTGTTTAATGCAACGGTATTCACCCCTTTCTTACGCTCATTGTGCTTAGCCACGCAATGAGCACTTAATTGAACTATACAGGTTTTTCCTGTTTAGGATATAGATATGCAATAATTGGTGTTAGTCTTAACTAACAGGGAGTGGAGAAATGGAAAAAATAGAAAACTTAAAAGACTTAGCAAATTATCTTCGTGAAAACATTAGTGATAATGACTTATTCACAAAAGAAGATGTGGAAGCTAGTCCTTATGATAATTTCCAAAATGGATTTGAAAGCGGCTATGCTAATTCTTATGCAAATTTACTTTGCTTATTAGATCCCGTTTTTAAAGCCGAATTCGACTCTAAAAATGCCAAAGTAGAAAAGCCTGCAGAAGAATAAAAATTTGCAGGTTTTTTTCTTAAAAAGCTAAGGAGGTTTATGTTATGAAAGTAAGAGAAACTCTTAAAATAGAATTAGATGCCCTTATGCAAGACCTAATCGGTAAAATAGATACAGACAAACCCGAGCTTACGGTCAATGAAGTGTTTGACCTAGCCGAAAAATGTAAGGCATTTGACCAAAACACATATGTTTACTCAAATGACACAGAAACACTCTACGATTTGCTCGTATATAGTTTGGGCTTATGCAACATATGGGCTAATTATAAAAAAGACAAACCCGATGCCCAAATTACTGAAGTTAATTGGTGTATTATTGAGTTTATGAAGCATATGTGGGGACTAGATAAAATTCGCACAATGGCAGCCGGAAAGCAAGGTGATTAGTTTGGACTATCAAATCCGCAACGCCCTAATAGAATTGCAAAAATGGGCAGACGTATCAACGCCAGAAGACATAGAAAAATTCTATCGTGAAGGATTTCCTTACCATCACCCTGTATTTAGTATTTTGGATGCCGACAACTTTTTGTTTATCACTAATGAAAATCCATGGCGTGCTATTCCTGTTTTTTGCTATAATAAAGACGAATGTCGTTTAGCCAGATGTATGAATGATGTTTATAAGATAGGGGGCCTTATAATGCGTACCTATAATGGTTTCGTCGTACGTGATTGTATGGGCGCAATTGACAATGTCCAAAACAGTGACGTCCTTACGATATTTAGCTCAAGTCCTGTGATTAAAGTTGTGCCAAGAAAATCTATTGCCGCATGCGATCTAAAAGATGAACACCACATTTATGTGACAAATAACCTTAACGACTATGTGATACAAAATTCGGGCGAGCTTAGAATTACGCCAGATGGAATTGAATATATAGAAAAATATTCTGGGGGTTGGCACAAACGTGTAATTGCAACACCAACGCAAATGCTTGGGCTTTACGGTAATGATTTTTGCCGAAAACTTTTTAATTTTATTACAAAAGAAACAAATGACCCAATCGAGCGTATGTGCCAAGAAAGGCTAAAAAAATTTTTTGAGGAGGACTTAAATGAATAATGGATTTAATACAACTTATGTAAACTTCGACACTCATAATTGGCAAGCAATGGATTTTGCCACTACTAGTTACAAAGTTAATGTTAGTGTTAAGATAGAGACTATTGGCGGCAGAGTTGAAGATTTTGCAATCGAGCCAAATGAGAAACTAACTCTAGAAGCTGGAGACGGAGCACTTTTTCTTGTTTCAAAAGAAAAACGAATTCCAATCGCACCGTTTAATGATATGACTGGCGACTATGGTAGATATTTTATGCAAAAAGATAAAATTGATGGAATGGTGCATAAGGCAAATGAATTAAAAAGCAGTCCCGACCCAATGCAACGTGCAATTGGACAGGAATTAGTAAAAATATTAAAAGATTACGGATTGGTGAATTAAATGTTTTATGATTATGAATCTGGATGTTTAATCACAAATCCTGATGGAGATGTGGCTAGCGGTTATCAAATAAATGAGAAAATAGAAGATTTGGAAAGACAAGTAAGAACTTTGACTAGACAAAACCAAGAATTGAAAGATATAATAGAGAAAGCAGTTCATGAACTTGAAAGAGGAATTACTTTTTGTGAAAATGATAGCCAAGGCGCTTACGAAAAATGTAACATAGCTATACACAGAGAGGAAAGTATTCTGAAAATACTAAAAGGGGAGCCCGAGAAGTAGAAACTGGGTAAGTGATTTCGGGAATGAGAAATTGAGTAAGTGAGCTAGCAGAAATTGAGTAAGTGATTTCGTATAGGACGCATGCACCCATAGCAACGCACCCAGGCGTATCATTACTAAACCTATCCCCCCTTCAGCCGAACGCTTGTTCGTTCGTGTTTATGTTGGCACTCTCGGGATTAGAATGCTAAGACTCAAACACTTGTTCGGTGTTTGGCAACTTGCAAGGAATAGCAAACATAAGTTTGTAGCAAAAGACTTTTTAATTTCTAAAAGTCTTTTTTTATTTCCTATCGATTCAACCCTATTTTTTTAATACACCACTAGACGCATTTTAAGGGCGTTTTTAGGCGTGTTTTATCTTTATAATATAATTGGTCTTTTTGTTCCGTTTCGTTCGTATCGTGCTATGCTAGGTGGCACTGATAGTGTTTAAGTGTTTTGGTTTGACTTTGTCTTTGACTTTGTGTTGTTTGTGTTTGACTTTGTGTTTGTGTTTGTGTTGTTTGTGTTATAGTTATTATAATAAAAAAGACTTTGTTATTAGTCTTTTGATTTATCATTTATAATACTATTGTACTGATGTTATAGTTAAGATAGTTCTTTGTTGTGTTGTTGTATTCATTGATGTACTTTTTAGCAATTCCACCAGAGTTTTTCCACTCAATAAGGTTTTTTGTGTAGTCATCAATTAGCATAAAATACTTGAAGTCATCTTTTGATAAGTGGTATTTATTGATAAACAATTCGGCTTTATTTTCTCCAAGTCTTGTAAACATAATGTTACTTTTTGGTATTTCAGGCAAGTGTCTTTCAATCCATTGCAGTTTGTCTTTGTCGGCTTGTTCATTAGGTGAAGCACTAACAATAAAAATATCTTTTGTGTCAAGTTCGTTGCGTTTAACAAGTTGTTTGATAAACTTTGTCATTTTACTAGGTTTCAAAATATTAAAGAAGTTTTTTTCAGTAGCAAATCTTTCAAGTGCGTTTTTTTGTTCGTGAAAGTGTGCTAGTGTGTCGTCCATATCTAACACCCACTTAATAGGTATGTTATCGGCTTTTCTCATTTTAATCAATTCCTTTCAATTTTTTTTGTAAAGACTATTTACAATAAATAGTCTTTACTTTTTCAGTTGATACTGGAAGTGGTTTTGCAAGTCTACTTCCAAATGGCAAGTCTATAAACTTAATTGACTTCTTGTCTTTTAAAAGTTCTTTTGCTTTTGACTTTGTCATTAAGTCTTTTCTTGCAAGTGTGATTATTGCACTTTCAACTTGACTTTCAGTTTGTTTAGTTGCTTTTGCAATATCTTGAATATTTGTCATTATGTTTGCATACTTCATAATGTTTTTATGGTTTCTAGTAATCATTTTATCACTTTCCTTTCCTTGATTACATATTAAGTATATCATACTATTGGTATAAAGTCAACACTTTTTTAAAACTTTTTTAAGTTTTTGACAAGTTCCCTAATCAATAGGGATAAACTTGTCAATTACTTTTAGTTCAACAACTTTTGTTGATAGGTTTTTGACTTCTACAAAATAACCATCATCAACATATTCATTAAACCTTTCTTTTAATATTTGACTTGCTAAGTCTTTTGTAGGACACTCAATTATTTCTCCTACTATCATATCTTTTATTGTAAACATTTTATCACTTTCCTTTCTTATTTACATATTAAGTATACTACATTATTGGTACAATGTCAATACTTTTTTTAAAAGTTTTTTATTTTTTTTTCTAGCACTTACAAGGTTATTTTTCAACCTTGCAAGTGTAGTATTTGTCGCCTTGTTGTGTGTAGTGTGTGTTTAGGTTTTCAACACTTCCACATCTTTCAATTGCTTTATTGTATTCGTGTTGGTCTTGTAATTGTAATAACTTGAAACAACCAAATAAAGCAATACCACAAGCAATAAATAATAATGTTTCCTTAACCCAACTTTTTAACACTCTTTTCTTTTTCATTTTTAATCATTCCTTTCTTTATCTTACATATACATTATACCAAATAAATGATATAAAGTCAATACTTTTTTTAAAGTTTTTTCATTTTTTTGTGATCCAAAAGTAGATCGTTTTTTTTTATATATTATTATTCTCCCCCATTATAATTATATCACTCTTTAAGTATAAAGTCAATAGTTTTTTGCAAATTTTTTTAATTTTTTTTGCATCTGATGCAATAATAAAAAAAGATATCTTAATCGATATCTTCATTTATTTCATAAGTTGTAACTTTGATAGGTTCGTTTTTTTTCAAAACTCCCTTTGTAGCATTTAATCTTGCAAGTGTAGCACAAGCACTTTTTTCACTAATGTTGCACTCTTTTGCAATTTCCTTATAACTTACTGGTCTTGCAAGTTCAACAACCTTATCAAAAACCATTTTTTCGTGTGCTGTCATTTCAACACCCTTTACATTAAATAATTCTTTTTTTGTAGCCATAATATCACTTTCCTTTCTTTGCTACTTGTAAATAAGTTCTTTTCTTATTTACATATTTATTATATCAAATATAATTGATATTGTCAATAGTTTTTTTTAACTTTTTTAATTTTTTTTTATTAAGTTCCTTTCCTATTGACAATATTATTATATCAAATATCTTTTTAAAAGTCAATACTTTTTATGCAAATCTTTTATCAATTTTACTATTAAGATTAAAAGCATTTTCTAACTTATCTTTTATTATAAGTTTAGTTTCTCTTTTTTCAAGTTGTGTTTTCATATCTTTAAAGTTTCTTTTCAATTCTTTCACAACTTCAATTTTAATACTTTTGATATTGTTTTCATTTTCAGTTAAGAACTTATCAAAATATGTTCTTTTATCTCTTATGTGTTCTTTTGTTCTTTCATCAAGTGGTCTTGTTGATATTCCAACATAAGTAGCAACTTTTCCATCTTTCATAGTTATCAACCATTTATAGATTAAGTTTGTTTTCTTTAAGTCCTTTTCTTCCATTTCAATTTTAAAGTTTCTATAATTCATTTTTTTCATTCCTTTCTTGATTACATATTAAGTATATCACTTTATTAGGTTAAAGTCAATACTTTTTTAAAAGTTTTTTTAATTTTTTTTAACTTTCTTACAACTCACCCACGCGTGTCATCAGATCCACCCTTAGATCTTTTTTTATATTATTATTATTCTCTCCCATTATAATTATATCATTTTGTGAAACAAAAGTCAATACCTTTTTACAATTTTTTTTATTTTTTTTGTACCTGATGCAATAATAAAAAAAGATGCACTAGTCGGCATCTTCAAATAAATTAGAGTATTTCATTAGCATTGTGAAACTAAATAAGGCAAGTATTGTTAATATTCCAGTAATGATTAAATAACTTTTAATTTCATTAAATGGGTTGTCTATTGTGTCAATTGTAGTCATTATCCAAAAAAACCAAATAGCAACAATTGTACTGAATACTTTTTCAACACCTTTCTTTAATACTCTTTTTTTAGTTTTTTGATTATTCATTTGTATCACTTTCCTTTCTTAAATAATCATTTGTAAGATATGTCTTTCTTTATCTTACATATATATTATAGCATAGTATTATGTCATTGTCAATAGTTTTTTGAAACTTTTTTCAATTTTTTTATTCTAGGTTTTTGTCTACAACTCATCCAGGTGTATCATTTGGGTTAACCCAAAGGGGGGGGCGTTTATGACACGCCAGGCGGCGTTGTTATATATATCATCATCATCCACCCCCATTATAATTATAGCATTGTTTTGGTATAAAGTCAATACTTTTTTACAAAAAAAAAGAAAGTTTTTTTTAACTTTCTAATTTTGCAAAATCACGCCAAGTCGGTTGTGTATTGATAGGGAAGATTGCTTTTTTACCTTTGCAATACTTAAAGATTTCTAATTCAATTTTGATATCTTCAAGTCCTGTGTGGTTTTCTTCAAAATCAATATTTTTATCTATAAATGCGAAGATACTTTCGGCAGTTTGTCTTACTCTATTACTATCAGTAATAAAACGACTAACAACTTTTTTATCTTGTAATTTTGTGATGTTTTTATTTTCTTTACAAAAGTTTTCATATTCTTTTGTAGTTGTAATAGTTTTATAACTTAACATCATTGTATCAATTATATCAAGATTTTCAAATGGATTTTTAACTCCAACATCTTCAAATAATCTTTTTAATGCTTGATAATCAAATTGTCCATTGTGTGCAAACATATATTTGATATCATATTTTTTAATTATTTTAGCAAATTCTTTTGCTATTTTTTCTACACTTTCAACTTTAACATCTTTTGTTTTAGTGTTTAAAAGTGGTTTATAATGTCTTTCATATTTGTTAGCACTCCAACTTGATAAAATAATGTATTTATTATTTACAAACTTTCTAACAAGATAAGTTCCTTGTTTTTCGATTTTATCTTCTTTGTTATTGTAAACAACATAACCGATATCAAAAGGCATTGCGTTTTGTAAGTCCATAATAGTTTCAGTGTCAATTCCTAAAATATTTTTAACCTTTCTAACATTGATATTTTTTTGTTTTTGTGGATAACCTTTTGTTTCCATTTAATTCACTTTCCTTTCTTAATTACATCTTTATTATAACATACTTTCTAATCAGTGTCAACACTTTTTTAATATTTTTTTATTTTTTTCTTTGGTGTCTTTCCTTGATTACATATTAAGTATATCATAGACCAAATCAAAAGTCAATACTTTTTTTATATTTTTTTTAATTTTTTTGGGAGCATCCCAACCCATACAACTGATCCGGGCGTATCATCAGATGATCTAAGGGGGGATCTTTTTTATAAGAGGCTCTCCTCCACCTCTAACATAATTATAGCAAAAATGCAAGTGAAAGTCAATAGTTTTTTATAATTTTTTTAATTTTTTTTGGGGGGGCTAAAAGCGAACATTTGTTCGTATCAGGACATAAAAAAATATAGAGGTTTCTAGTCCTCTATATCTTCGGCGATTTCATAAGTTGTAACCTTTACGGGTTCATTTTTCTTTAGAAGTCCGTGTGTTTTTTCAAGTCTAGCAAGTGTTGCTATTGCACTTTTAGGACTTACATTACAACTTGTAGCAATTTGATTATAGTCAACTTTTCCAAGTTCTACAACCTTTTCATAAACATTTTTTTCGTGTGCAGTTAGTTCTACACCTCTTACATTAAAAGTTTCTTTAGTTTTTGCCATTTTTATCACTTTCCTTTCTTTTTGAGAGTGGCTATCTCTCATTTACATATTAATTATAACATTTATTAGGTCAAATGTCAATACCTTTTTTAACTTTTTTTTAATTTTTTTTGAGGGGGGAAGAAATTATTTTCTTCCCTTTTTCTTTGTTGTTTTTTTAGCAAGTCCAAGTCTTTCCTCTTTTCTTGCTTTTTGCATTGCCTCTTGCTTTGCTCTTATTTGATGTCTTTTTGCAGGTGTCATTGCCATTTTTATCACTTTCCTTTCTTTATTACATCTTAATTATACCATAGGTAGAAATTAAAGTCAAGTATTTTTTTTACTTTTCTTCAATTTCTTTTGTAATTGTTTCTAATAATTCTAAAAGTTTAGTATCTTCTATAAAGAAACAATCGTTATTAGGACAATATCTTAAAATATAATTATAGATTATTTGTCCTAGTCTTTGTTGTGGGTAAATTCTACATAATTCCCCTAACTTATTTAAAATCAATTCTTGTGTTTCAGTCATTTTTAACACCTTTCCTTTCTTTATTACATCTTAATTATACCAAATAAAGAAAAATAAGTCAAGCATTTTTATAAAAGTTTTTCAAGTTTTTTTATATTATAATAATGAAAGACAACTCACCCGGGCGTATCGCGAGATCCTCTCCCGGATCAAAAAGATCTTACAACTCAACCGGGCGTATCAGATCTTGGGTTAACCCAACCCAGGGGCAACCACCTAGCCCCTTACCCCCTAACGGGGGGCAACAACGCACCCGGGTGTGTCGGAGCTGGGAGCTGAGCTGCTGCTATGGCAGCTGCGAAGCTACTAAAAAAAAAAAAAAAAAAAAAAAAAAAATACTTCCCCTTTAATTATATCACACTTTCCCCCACAAAGTCAAGTATTTTTAATAAAAAAAATAAAAAAATTTTTTGTCAAGTATTTGGCAAACATTTGTTCGCTTTACAGTAAATAAAAAAAGAGGACTATTCGCCCTCCACATCAGCAACTTCGTAAGTAGTTACTTTTACTGGTTCATTTTTTCTTAATAAACCGTGAGTTTTTTCTAATCTTGCTAATGTTGCAATAGCAGATTTAGTAGATACATTACAAGCAGTTGCTACTTGGTTGTAGTCAACAGTACCTAACTCCTTTACTTTGTCGTAAACATTCTTTTCGTGAGCAGTTAAGTTTACTCCTCTAACATTAAATAATTCTTTTGCTTTAGCCATTTTAATCACCATTACATTAACCGACTAATTTGTTAATGCCCTTTCTTTTTTTATTTACATATATATTATATCAAATTCAGATTTAAAAGTCAAGTATTTTTTTTTAATTTTTTTAATTTTTTTACTTTTCTTTTATTTCTTCATTTGATATATTAATTATACTACATCTTGTCCTTAAAGTCAAGTATTTTTTTATTTTTTTTGAGATTTTTTTTCTTGCCAATTAATTAGTTGTTTTTCTATTTCGGCAAGTTCAATTCCTATCTTGTCAAGTTCAGCATCATTACAAGTAATTATTTGTAGCATTAGATCGTGTAATTTTTTAATTAGTTTTTGTTTCATTTTACCACTCTTCCTTTCTTTTTTATTTACAATATAATTATATCAAATTATGGAGTAAAATGCAAGTCTTTTTTAAAAATTTATTGCAAAAATTATCCCAAGGGCAAGAGATCCGGTCAAGGTGGATCAGATCAGGTGTTGCCACCTATAATTTGGTAGCAGGGAGCTGGCATTGCCACCTATTGGGAGCTGGGTGGGAGCTGCGCTTTTCCTACCGGAGCTGCGCTATGGGAGCTGGAAGGTGGGGGTAATGGGAGCTGCTAAAATTTTTCAAAAAATACTTGACTATTGGGAGCTGAAAGATGTATAATTATATTATAAAGAAAGGAGGAAAAGAAAATTAAATATGTGGGCAATAGTTAGACCCGAGCCGTATAATGAGATCTAACTGCCAGAAGAAGGGGAGGGGGGAGTCTACCCATTTTTTGCTAGCAAATATTTCCCAGGAAATAATTCATTGCCACCTATCCCCTGGTAGCAATTTGGAGCTGCGCCCTCATAGCTATCCACTTAGGTGGGAGCTGGGATTTGGAGCTGGATCAGGCTAAGGGAGCTGGGATCTATTTTTTTTTTTTTAATAATACTCCCCCATTATATATTAATTATACACTCGTTTGCAAGTAAAAGTCAAGTCTTTTTTGCAAAAAAAAAATAAAAAAGTTTTTTTATCATATGCAAGTACCGTTTGTCAAGTCTAAAATTAAAAAATAAAAAAAAGACAAGGCTCTTGCCTTGCCACTCGTATTATGCAACCAGTTCTGCTGTTCTTTATTTACCCTCGCAGCCCCTAACGAGCAAACCTACACTACTTGTGTTTTTGGTTGGGGCAACCACAAGCAACCCCTTTTATATTGTGAAGAATAAAAACCTATATTATAGGAGCTCGGCTAAGCCGATACTCCTATCACTATTCAGCTTCAGCTTCGTCAGCTTCAGCTTCTACTTCATAAGTTGTAGCAACTTTTGGAGCATTTTTCTTTAGTAATGAATGAGTTGCTTCTAGTCTTGCTAGTGTGCTTGATGCACTCTTTGGACTGATGTTTAGTTTTTCAGCAACCATCTTGTAATCAACTACTCCGTTGTCCCTTACGAATTCATATACTGCTTTTTCATTTGCAGTAAGTTCTTTTCCCATTACATTAAATCTTTCTTTAGCCATAATTCTCACCCTAATATCCAACCTTATAGCAGCCAATTGGATACCCTTTCTAAAATAAATATTTTTTGCTTCTAATAAACCAGAGCTATTATGCTAAATGGTGAAGGATTAGAAGTCTTTTTTATTTTTCCTTTTTCATTTTACATTTATATTATAAACTATGTTGCTACCTTGAATCAAGTCTTTTTCAAAACTTTTTTCAAAAAATTGGTAGCAAATAATAGTTGTCTAATTCAGCACCAACTCTTAATGGTGAGGTGCCCACCAAACTATCCCTTGGTTGCAGGTGTGGGATTTGAACCCACGGTCTACTGGTTATGAGCCAGTTGAGATAACCACTTCTCCAACCTGCGATATTGTATTTTTTCTTCTCTTTCTTTCATTTATATATATATTATATAACACTTTGGAGGAAAAATGCAAGTATTTTTGATTATTTTATGTAGAAAAATTATATTTTGGCTATTGTCAAGCCCATTTCCTACTCTTTTTCTCTCCTTTTCTTATTTACAATATAATAATAAACCCAAAAGCTAGGAAAATGCAAGTGTTTTAAGCAAAAATTTGCTAAAAATGTTGACAAAAGGGGGCAAGAAGTTGGCCACCAACTCCTATCTCATCTTCTCTACTCTCCACTTTTCACCACTTTTTCCCACAACATGAAATTTCGCTACATATCTTATACTCCTCTTTATTTTTATCACTTCAATAGGAGCTAGCCTTTTTTATTACTTTACAAAACAACCACTTTTATGATATAATTAGGAGTTACCACCTTAATAAATAAACTCCTCTTTCCCTATCCACCAAGACTAAATACCTCATCTCTATTAGCTCATCTCTCGACCTATAATATTGATCTTTCTTCATTTCTTTTTCTACCATCTTTGGACTAAGAACAACTCTATCTTCATTATCTTTATGTCTAACGCAATAACGCCATAATTTAAATGCTCCTGCACTAAGCAATTGAGCTGCAGTCTCTTCTATGAAATCACACATCAATAAATTCCTCCTGCTATTTATTATATTATATATTTTATTATATTTATTTATTATATTATTGGTCGATAGTCAACCTTGGTAAGTTCAAATTTCAACCTTGGTAATGACACTCTTTCAACCTTGGTAGTTCATTTTATTCACTGCTACCAAGGTCGTATATTAACCTTGATGAGTTAATTTAATTATTCTCATTTTACCCTTGCCCCCATCAGCACGCACGTTTGAGGTTTCTCTTTTGATAAGTCCATATACTTTTTCTAATCTATCTAAAGCCAATTTAACCTGATAAATACTAACGCCAAACATAAAGGCAAACTGTTCATTGGTTACAAAGCAAGGACACTTATTTTTTTCATATTCTTCCGCCTGTGCTAAAATTGCTTGTTCTAATATAGTAAGCCCTTTTCCAAATCGTTCTTTATTAAGTAATAGGTAGTGCGTTGCCATAAGCGTTTCCTCCTTAGTCCGTTCGGTTTTCCCGAATGATATAAATATTATATTACCACAATCCCGTTTTTGTAAAGATAATTCAATCTAGCATCTTTTCTAGCAAATTAGGTCAAAATATTTTAATGATAAATTATATTAAAAGAATATTTAAAACAGCGTATGCTAGTTAATTTGGTCAAATTGGGGCATCTTTAGGTCAATTCGGTTTTTAATTTTTTTAAAAAAACAAAAAAAACGAGGTAGTAGCACTTGCTTTCCTCCTCGTTCAAGTTATTTACTCTTTATCTAAACAAATCAGATCAGCTGGTTCGCTTTGGGTAGCTTCGTCCTAATCGTCATTAGGCTTTGGCTGCCGCCAGCTGTTGATCTATATCTCAGCTCGCACACTGACGTAAAGCTAGCTTCGTTCAAGACTTGAGTTTCTGAGTTAGATTTGTTTGGGCAGCTGGTATCTTCTACCACTTCCCTAAGAACTTCTTGTTCTTTGAAAAAAGAATATTTAGTAAGTCCTCCTTATACACACCATATCCCAGCCAATATTCACACACAGGGGACTAACCGCCCTTGGTGCATGCCTGCACCTCCACGTTTAGCCAAAGCCCTAGGCTTCCAACTTGCCCTGACAACACCCTTCGTTGCACCTTTCACCTGCGATAGACATTTACACCTTTCGTGTACAGTAAATTGCTTTTTTCGCACTAAACGCAATCATAATTGTTAATAGAAGCGTAAATTTAGGCTACTTGGACTGCCGTCTGTTCTTATACACATCTTGCGATGCTTCAATTACGCAAAGGCTTTAGCGATCTTCACTCATTGCCCTTACCACTGTCTCCAGTAGTGGGATATGTGGGTACGCCCATGTTGGTCTCCCGATTTGCCCCGAACAGTTTAGCATTGTTTTTGACACTGATATAGCTGCACCTATAACTCCCTTGCCACTGAGTGGCTCCGAGCGGGTTAGTTACCTAACTAGCTAAGGATTTCACCTGTTCGCATCTCTGCTGATCGGAATTCTATCCCTTGAGTTATATTCCAGCCAGTGTGGTCGACACACTGTTTTTCATCTGGTTCTAAATATTCCCTTTTCAAAGAACAACGCACTTTAAACCCTAACGAATGGAAAGTGCTAAACATCCGCCCCAGCCCCAGTGGGAGTGGCTCATATTTTTAGTAATATAAGCAACTGAACAGTCTACGATCAGTCAAACGGCTTGTGTTCTTAACAATAGTATTAGGAGGGAATCCACAGTTTGGAGCTGATATTTTCCCGCCACACCTAAGAGCTATTGTCCTACTACGAGTTGCTTCATCCTTAGGTAATATACAATTCGGACAACACATAACGTTTTGCTACGGTTCTTTATAGTGCCTTTTCCAAAATGGGTAGCTATTGTGTAAGATACATAAGTATCGGAGTTGCCACAACGGACACTTTAACTATTTTTTTACTTCCTTCGGGGCTTCCCCTCTTTAGGACTCCACCAGCGTAGAAGATTGCCTTTTATAAACTCCTTAGGACTGAAAAATCTATAGTGAAGGAAAGTGATAAATCCTTTTTTCAGTCCTAAGCAGTCTATAAAAGATAGACTACTAATTATGAAAGGAATGTGTCTGCAATTCGCTTTTACCAAATGTCTGTCTTAAACAGTGAATGATGGTTGCCTCGTCACCAAACTCGGTTGGTTTGCAGAATAACTATTTTTTTCATTCTTTATAAATATATTATACACTACTTGAGGACTAAAAGTCAACTCTTTTGTGAAATATTTTTGAGATAAGTTTTTGTAAGGCATATTTATCAAACTTATCAAAAATCTATGCCACATTCTTTTTAAACAGGAGAAAGAGTAAACTCATTTCGCAAACTGTTATGGCTCGTTTTCCACAGTGCTTAATTAGAAGGATCTTTCTCTTATGGCTTTGGCTTGTGAACAATCACTACCTACCAGCCTTACTAATTAAGTCTTATACATTTCCTTTTTATTCTTTTTTTATTTACAATATAATTATATAATAATTATCTTATAAAAGTCAAGTATTTTTTTAATTTTTTTATAGAAAATTTATGGCTAATATATTTTTCTCAACTCTAAGGAGAATGGTATATACTTAGTTCCTCTTACCAAACTGGAATACCAATAATTTTCAATTTTTGATAGCCTAACCCTTACTATCTTGGTTCATACTCCCTAATTGCCGACTTTATACTGCGTATCGCTTCACCCAAAGGATCATCTCAAGCACGTATAGAACCTTCCCAATCCTAACTTTCTGCTCATAATAAGTGTTGCTTACGCACTATTTAGTCCCGTGTCCTCTGTTGCTTTCTAAATAGCCACATCTTATGTCAGTTGAAAGATGGCTTTAAACTGACTGGTAAAACCACATCATTCTTATTTCTCTTTCATTTTATATTAAAATTATAAATCATTTTACCACGAATGGTCAAGTCTTTTTTATAATTTTAATTAAATATTTAGTAGCCCGCCCAAGGACTCTCACCAAGGGACGCCAACTCGAGGTTCAAAACAAATTATTGCTAGATGACCTGTTCGATTACCCTCTATATGAGCTGACCATTATTTTCTTTAGCGTGTCTATATTCCACCACGGACTAATTATTACCTTACTCTCAAAGTCCCTACTTGTGCAGTATTGTGATAAACCGAAGTTTAAAACTTATTACTGGTCAAGTTTTTGCCAATGAACCAAGCAATTTTGATTCACCCACCATCATCTGCAAGGTTTTCGCTCAAACCCCAACCCCCTGAAAGGTTATTAGACGAGCTATGATGGTGCCACCCTCTATCGTCCCGATAGATCCTATTTAAGAGGCACTGAAACGGCTGAGCCACACGTGTTGTTAGATACTCCCGATTGGAAGCAGTGCTATCTCAGATCGCAGACAGGCGTGCCATTCAGTTTCTTGACTTACCCTGCTGCTACATCGCCACAATATGTTAGAGAACTTAGATGCCTTCCGTCCTACAAGCCTTCAACTCGGACCGCCGAGGCTCTTCCCCATTGGCTTTGAGGCTCTTCCATACACCTTTGGGTTCTTCTCTCTAACACATTGTGCCGATGGTTTCAACATTCTCTTATATGAAAGAATGATACCCCTGAGATTTCATTCTCTCATATAAAGGAAAGTTGTTATTGACATTTTCCTTGGTTTGTTATTGCTTATCAACAAAATCTTGCGTCAATTCGCAGTTATAATGTCAGCGTTGGGTCGCCTACCCTCTGTCAGCTTGCAGGTTTCTGACTCCATCTTCAAGTTTGTTTTAGATTTATAGTAGGGATTACTTCATAACAGGTTCAGGCTTACTCTGGAACTCTTGTTCCTACCCCAATGGGTTAAGTCAAGTTTAGTTATTTCAATCTCCAGTTCACATTTCAAACTTGGTAAATTGTTGAGAAAGGAATTATAGATACGGTTCCGATTTACACTATAACACTTCTTAATTTATTTCTCATTTCTTTATAAATAAATTATAAACTTTTTTGCTATAAGAAATCAAGTATTTTTGATAATTTTTTCTTAAAAAGTTTGGCAATTGAAACAAAATCTTCCAATTACTTGACCTTTTGCATTTAGGATTTGACCACTTGTTGCACCCTTTTTTTGCAATCCATTTTCTTCAAGAAATTTGTCAAGACTTGCTTTCATTTCTTTTAACAATGATCCACCAGTTGCACCAAAATGTTTCGTACCTGTTGGACTTACATCTCTTGATAAGAATTCAATTTCATAACTATACTTTTTATTCATAACTATCACTTTCCTTTCTATAAATAAAAAATCTTTTTTTCTTTTTTACAATATAATTATATAATATATTCGTAGGACTTTGCAAGTCTTTTTTGAATATTTTTTTCAAAAATTAAGTAGACATTTTCTTTCTGGAAGAAAATGAATAAAACACCATCAAGATTTCTTTATACTTATTCTTGATTATAAGAAAAGCTGATGCCAAGACCACTCTCATCTTGTGCCTTAGGGTTTATATTCAGCTACAAATAACACAAACACGTGGTCGGCAAGCTATGCCACGCCTCTTCTGCCGGGCTATGTGTCATTATTTTTACAAAAGCACGAGTGAGAAATGACCGCTCTCATTCATTCCACTTTACTTCGCACCTAACTCACTATTGCACTTCAGAATCTAATAGATATCCTACTGGGCTCAGACGTTCTCGCATCAGCTTCGGGTAATCACTCTATTGAAAAATATAATCTTAATGAATGACCAGAGTTGCACTGGTCTCAACCCCTCTCAGTTCAATTATATTTTTCTCAACTTTTGTAATTAAATTATAAACGATTTTGCCATCTTCGGTCAAGTCTTTTTTTATTTTTTTTGACGAAAATTACAAAATGTCTGTTAAAGGTCTTGATGCAGGATCAACCGTGCGACCTTAATAACCATAAGAAAAAATGATAAGGTGGTTTAATAACCTATGTTTCACCACACGTTTACCGATTGGCTACGGCTTAACGGAGAGGCTCGGTCCTCCCATCGCTATCTATATTTCAAATAGCACACATATCATTTTTAAATCTTTGAATCGAGCATAAATCCACGTCCTTTGTTCAGTCCCCCACAATTTCTTTCAGCTCGGAATCGGACTGGTTGCCAAAAAGCTGGAGCAGTAGAGATCACCAACTACCGTTGCAGCAAGTACACTTATACAGCGTGCTTAAGGACAAATCCCCAAATTAAAATCTTACTAATTCCCGCTGGCACCCTCCTGCTCCATTAATGCAGTGTATGCCCCCACACAACTCCAGATACTATCGCTTATGTCTATGAAGTAACACGCTCCATATCACGAACCCTACTAGGTGATGTCCTAAAGGACCTCCAACCTTTCGGTCAGTCTGGTGAGTTAGCTGTTTACAGCCCAGCCGCACGACCGCCGTACGCCAGTCAGGAATAATTTTTTTCTTAACTTTATAAATAAATTATAAATGATTTTACTATTTTAAATCAAGTATTTTTGATAATTTTGAGTATTAAAAAAACGCATTAGTTTTTATCATCTGGTGCGTCTTTTCCATTTGTATCTTTTTTATTATATTTAAAAACTTCTTTTCCATCTACAGAGATTTTAATATCTACTTTATCAGCAGTTATAATAACATATACAGTTAAACATAATATTATTAAAAATATGCATCCAAGTATATCCATATTTATCCTCTCCCTTATCTTTTTAATAATGGTGGAGAATGTGGGATTCGAACCCACAACCTACTGCGTGCAAGGCAGTCGCTCTAGCCAATTAGAGCTAATTCCCCAAATTGTGCCGAACCTTTTATAAATTGAGGACACTCTTATTCAAGGAGTGTTATAAGGTTAGGTCGTCATTATACCTCATAAATATTAAGGGTAAATTTCAGCAAGCTGTCCTGTATATACAGTTCTAGTCTCACTAACTTTTTATAGACCTTTCTTTTCAGATCGTCGAACCCACATAATCAAACTGGTGCCCCCTGACAGACTCGAACTGCCGTGAGATGATTACAAGTCACCCATACTAGCCGCTATATTAAAGGGGCATTTATATTTTTATAATTTATTGATTGTTTCACCTAATAAGCTAGGTCAGCGTTATAATAATAGTATTTAGAATGCCCTCGACTCAAAACCCATAACGATTTTAAGTCGAGCGACATTTACTCAAAGATAAGATTGGTGTTTTCTCTCCCTTTCTCACTCTGGAGGTTGGTATTGAGTAAGATTGGTTCTATCTTTCTCTCCACTTCAACGCCATAAGTTATTGTCTGGGCTTGTGAGAATAGCTACTTCTCTACTAAATCTTATCTTTTTATAAATTGAATTTTTCCTTTTCAATTTACAATATAATTATATAATATTTTTCTATCTAAAGTCAAGTGTTTTTAATAATTTTATGTATTATAGGATTGCTTTATTTCTTCTCTTGAATGGACTTCTACTTATAGGCTATACTTCCACCTTTATAGACCGAGCCTAACATAAAATTATCTATTATTGTCTTGGGTTATTCGCCCAATAATTTAGAATATATCTTGCTAATTGCATGATATTTGGTTTTACTTGATCATAAACATCTATCTTTTCTAATTTAGTGCAGTCAGTTTCAAACAAATCGCCAACCATAATTTCATACTCAGCCTTACTCCAAAAACAATACATTAAATTATCATTAAGTTTTTCAATAAACTTATCTATACTATCCCATATTTGATTTCTCATTTCTTCTACATACTCTGAAAAACGCACACTATTAAAGATATTAAAATTAACTATTTTCTTTTCGTTGAAATCATATCTCAATACATTCCATTCCATATTGTATCCTCCTTTTCTTTTTCTTTTTTAATTAAGGCTGAAACTTCATATTTTTCATACTTGTTATCTATTTCTATGAACACATCATGCCCGATAAACTTTAAATCATACCACTCTTCTCCTGTTTTTCCACAATTATTGCATTCCCAGGGAAACATAAGCATATCATCTTCAAATTCTGCCGTGCCATAAGCTAAATTTGACTTGTGGCAGAATGGACACACTCCTTGTTCATCTATATATTTCTTTTTCATTTTATCACTTTCCTTTCTTTTATTTATAATATAATTATATTACATTTACCTATATTTATGCAAGTATTTTTGATAAAATTATAAAGATAATTGTTTCCGTAGTAATTCTTTGGCTTTAACATAAGAATTAAGGGTAAAACCATCATAAGTATCTGTTTTAATAAGATGGTCTGTATAAGGTTCCATATCGCTATCGTCGTCTAATATAACAAAAGCTGGACAAGGATGCTCTTTTAACCAAGCGTCAATTTCCGATCCTCGACATTGGTCAAGCCAAGGAGTAGCACCTATTATTCTTATATTTTTTGATAAACCAGAGTTATATAAACATCTACAAGCAAGATCATAGTCTTTACGCCAAGTTGAAGTTATAACAATATCTGCAGTAAACTCTTTACATAGCTTATCAAGCCATAAGACTGCTTGAACATTGGATACTCTTTCATCTTGAGGATAACATAAATCAAAATAGTATCCGTCTTTTTGTAATAGTCGTCTTGCTTTTACTGGTTCTTTATAAATCACAAGAGTATTGATCACTCCATCATAATCCAAAAATACGACAGGATTATTCATTTGGTAATTTCTCCTGTATATCGCAAACAGCTGCCATATAAAAATTATGTTGGTTGCCGTATGCTTGATTCATAACTTCTGCCCATCTACGCATAGAAAGCATTAAAAAGCCATCGTTAAAAATCGGAATTGCAAAATTTTGATGAGTATCTCCACATATTATGTAATTATTTTTTACTATCTCTTGTATTAAAACATCTTGATGAAACTCATCAAAAGGAGCCTCATGAACTTCTGGAGTATAGCCATACATAGCATCTCCAATTTGTATTTCATTTTGTATTTGTTCTAGATCTTCATATGTCATCCATCTAATAATTTTGGGTTTTAACATATTAATTACCTCCTTTAATGACTTTGGGCATTACCTATCAAAAGCTGTAGACGACACCATCTATTTATATTCATACGGTCTGAACAATAAGATAAATAAGCAACAAAAGAATTCCACTGTTCTTCTCTTGTCTGATCTCCCATTTCATTGTCTAAGCGTGTCCATATTGACTGAAGTGCATCAATAATCTCTTCTTTAGTAGATGTTTCAAAAAATTTTGCCGTTAGCCTATCCCACTCTTTTTTTATTTCTCCAATCTCTTTATCTAAGTCCTTAACCTGCTCACATCGTGCTAGTAAATTATCATAATCTTCAAAAGTTACTCCCATAATATCAGTTCTCCTCATTAATACTCTTCATAATTTGCAAGTCCTTCTTTATATTCGTCCTCTTTCCAATATTCAAAAGCATATTCGTATCCATCCCAATTGTCTACTCCCATTGCTTCTAAAGCTGCCAACCTATATCTATCTTCCAACAATTCAAGTAATTCTGTTTCTGTTAGTAAATATCTTTTTTCTGTCATTTTTTTATCACTTCCCTTTTTTTATTTATTTTATATTATAATTATAAAAAAAAGACCTGGCATTCGTCAAGTCTTTTTACAAATAATATATAGATAAACGCATAAATGCGTAAAATTCTTGGTGGAGAATTCGGGTACCGCCCCCGAGTCTTACTATTCTATTTACCATAAGTTTCATTCTTACTTCACAAGTTTCGGTTGCACTCGTTCTATCCAAACCTCATACCCTTGCAACAAATCTCATAAGGCTGGTCATTATCTAAAATTAGTTTACATCAATTAGTCAACAATGAAAACTAATTGAGCATCTGTCTTTGACGTTGATACGACTATACTTTTTCTGACAGCTTACTGATACTCGTATAGAAGGTTGTTTTAGACTACGCTAAGCAGTTAACTGCAAATAGTGATTTAATACTATTAACAACTTTTGAAAATAAGTTTCCATTTATTTTTGTTTGATTATTTGACGCATAATTGCGACTTGTATTATGATAATTTCAAATAGCAATCGAATACTATTTATTCCCCATTACAATAAAAAGAATCATACATTGGAGCAAACGTTTTGATTTTATCATGAGTTAAAATTCCTATCAACTTTTCACTATTATCTATTTGCTTAATATAAATTCTCGCTCTATCAGTAGTTACAGCTGCCCTTCCTCTTGGCTCTGTCATTTTTTGTGCGATTTTTTCTAAATATTTTTCATCGGTAGTGTTTATTTCTATTGCTCCTGATTTGCCACGAATAACAAAAACAGGCTTACCATCTACTATTTTTGGTTTTGTATCAATAATACTTCCACACCAGTCCATATGATATTCGTTATGAATGTCGGTGATTATTAGATGAGTCTTGATCATCACTTCGTGCATTCTTTATCATCTCCTTTTAGAGAAGTAAAAAAATCTTCCATATCACTATTCATTTTACTTGTCACAACATCTTCGCTACGAGGAGCATCTTTAGATTTATGGTGGGGATTAGTATCTTTCCAACACTTTAAGAAATGTTTAGATACTTTTTCTTCCGTTGAAAAATCTTTATTACAAATTGGACATATATATTTCATATAGACCACTCACTTTCTTATAATTGGCTGGGCGACCTAGATTCGAACTAGGGGAATGCATGAGTCAAAGTCATGTGCCTTACCGCTTGGCTACCGCCCAATAATAATTGGCAGGGAGAGTAGGATTCGAACCCACACTTAACGGGTTGGAGCCGTTTTGTCTACCGTTAACTATCTCCCTATTGATAAACGGCATATTTAATAGTAATATTGCACCTTAGGTCAAGGAGATTTTCTCCGTGAATTACAGTCCGTTACCAGAGCTGCGCTTTCGCTTCAAAATTCAGTTATGGGGTTACCCCTCATAAGCCTTGATTACCACTTAGTATGCACTTTAAACTATTAAGTTTAACGCTCCGGACTGTTTCAGTAGTTAGCCAAACTGAGCAAAGCTCACCGGAATGACGCGCCGCTATAAACTAATTGGTGACGAGTAGGGGATTTGAACCCCTGAATGCTGCCGTGAAAGGGCAGTGTGTTAAACCACTTCACCAACTCGCCATAAATGTCCTACGGCTTCGAGAGTTTCGTAGGATTGGACTTATAAATAAGGCTTTAAGGACTTGTACTTCGTCCAAAGTTTCCCATTTAGCCATTAGTTTTTGAGGATAAGAGAAGATAAAATCTCCCTTATCTCCACCACGTAGTTGCCCTTATACTCTCAAAAGGCAGTAGATATATTGTCGCCAATATATCGTTCCTTCTATTATAATGCCGAAGATAGGCTGGGACTACGACCTCCCATATATAAAACTCTTATAAAAAGAGTATATACCTACTGGAGCAGCGTACCCGAATTGAACGGGCATCTTTACCTTGGAAGGGTAAGGTCCTACCATTAAACGAACGCTGCAACTATACACAACTTAACGTACCTTGTCAGTTGCCACGGCTCTACATCAAGCTCTGCGTTCCTTTTAAATGGCGAACCACTCTTCCATAATATTCAAATGGCGGTGCGTAGGAGAGTTGAACTCCTGTTGCTAGAGTGACAGTCTAGCGTCGTAACCGTTGGACCAACGCACCAATAAATGTAGAATGGACAGTATTAACCGACTGCCTGCGGAATGATACTCTTTTATGTGTCCCGAGTAGGGAAAGAAACCATCTACCTAGCCTCTCAAGAAAACTAAGGTCACATACTGCCATATTATAAACCATTGTATACCACAGTAAATAATACTAATACACAGTATCCGTCCTATGCAAAAGACCATAATTCTTTTTCCTCATACTGTCAACGCCGTTTCTTTTATGTGAAACGATAATATCCGAAGCCATAAAGGAGCTTCTACCTACCTGTTGACCAAGGCTTGTCGACAATTGTCGTACCACGGGTCGCATTTGATACAATCTCTTGCGTATATAACAACGACTATCGTTGGAAGCCACGTCTCACCAAAGGTGCCATCTCCCAATATTAACGGGGTCTTTTGTTCAGCCGTTATTATTAAAAATCATTGCCTTTCTACACTCTCCCTACGGGCAACCTATGTTAAGACACATCTTAACTTCGATCGGAACTATTATCAGCATAGCTATTGCCTAGGTTCTACCGAGCTTTCACTGTCAGTCCAAAGACTTCAGAGGGCATCTTATATAAATAGTATTTATCTTTTACTTTATATCTATTGCTTCATATTGGACTATTGGAGTAATTTTATATTCATTTAAAATTCTACCTTGATAAGATTTCTTTTCACTTTCTACTAACCCATTTTCACGAAGACGAAGCATATTCCAAGTAATTTGATTTATAGTAAGTTTTTTTAGCTCCTCGTCATCTGTTTCATCTAACATCTGAGGACCAAAAGCCCTACCTCTAAAATCACTTTTTAAAACTTTCAAAATAAGTTTTTGGTTATAGGAAAGCTTTATACTTGGAATATCATTAAATATTACTTTCATTAGTTTAAGAAAGTAATCTTATCTGCGATAAGTCTTAATCCATTTTTGCTTCCAATTAAATGACCTTTTACTCCAATTATACTGCCAACTCTGATAAATTGTTTAAGATTTTCATACATACTATTTGTTATTCGAAAAGAAATTTCGTTAGCATCATTATTAGTTAATCTAATCTTAGATACAAACATATCTTCTTTTTGAATAAAGTCTTTTACTAAACGACCTATTAATACTACTTGATTCATAATCTCACTTTCCTTTCTTTTTTATTTTACAATATAATTATATAATACTTTTCTATTTAAAGTCAAGTATTTTTTTAAAATTTTGGTAGGGGATGAGGGACTTGAACCCTCACGCTTCTGAAGCAACAGTTTCTAAGACTGTCTCGGCTACCAATTACGACAATCCCCTATATTAATCTATAGGTTCTCCAAGGATATTATCACGTTCGCCTTTTCCATTTACATATATAACTTCCCTGTCATCACATTCAATAGCTTTTCGAGCATAAGATACTAATTCATCTATTAGACCTTTTAGACTATCTACAGTATTAAAACCATCATAATCAAAGCCTAAATTTATAATAAGCTGACAATATTTATCCTTTATTTTTATCTGTCTTTCTAAATCCATTAGTATCAACTCCTTTAAATTAAAACATGGCGCCGTGCACAGGATTCGAACCTGCAAATCGTTTCCGATCAACGGTTTTCAAGACCGCTTCCTCACCGCCCGGACACACGGCATAATAAGTTTAGCCACTTTCTTTTATGTGATAGTGGGAAATATCCAGAGGATTGTGCGATTCCTCCTAACTTTCAAGAACTTCTTTGAACAGATGTCGGCAGAGAGAATTGAACTCTCTACAGTATACTTTAAAGCTTAGCATCCAGCTAACCGACATAATAATCTGGTGTCCCCTACAGGATTTGAACCTGTGACCCTTTGATTAAAAATCAAATGCTCTACCTACTGAGCTAAGAGAACATGGCGTTCACGGAAGGCTCTGCCCCTTCGCACCGATTACTCGATCTAACACATTAGCAGTGTGTCCCCTTCAACTGACTTGGGTACGTGAACATTTTTAATACCATAGATGAGAGAAATATTTAATAAACAATCTCATTCCATAGTTTATTTGTTTTTGTCTATTTTTGCTTCTTGCTTTTCTTTCTTGTTCAGAAATAATTATATCCCTATCTTCGTGGATACAGTATAACTTAAATGCTTTTATCATCTTATTCAAGATATCTTTCCATTGTTCTTCTGTCATATAACTTGGGTGTCCATATAAACAATTATCTTGAAAATATCTTAAACGTCCATAGATATATACCGCTAAAGAGAAGTCAAGACTGAAAAACTCGATTCCACTAAAACCTTCTTTATCGGGAATATTTCTATCACAAATATCTTCATATCCCTCAAATGGAAAATCTGTTGGTTCTAAACCCAATTCTTTATAATAATGTGTATATTTCATTTTTACACCTACTTTCTTAAAATGTATAGACTAGAAATATAAGAATCTTCGCCTGTAAGCCCCATTATTCTTATATGTGGTAATGCTTTGTACTCCATTTTAAACAAAACCCAATTCTAATCTAATAGATACGCTATTGCTTACAGACTTGGAGTTGCGTATCCAAATAATAATCTCAATGGTGGCTACGCAAGGATTTGCACCTCAGACACCAAGATTTTCAGTCTTGTGCTCTACTACCTGAGCTACATAGCCATACTGGTGGGCGAGGCGAGACTTGAACTCGCACGCTTTTTTACAAGCACGGGATTTTAAGTCCCGGGTGTCTACCGATTTCACCACTCGCCCATATTTTCTTTTTTTTTCTTTTCTATAAAAATTATAAAACATTTTGCAACCTAAGTGCAAGTCTTTTAAAAAATTTTTTGGTGGATGAGGGGAGACTTGAACTCCCAAATCATTCAGACACAAAGGTTTGAGCTTTGCATGTTTACCAATTTCATCACTCATCCAAAATGGTGGAGGCCGAGGGTATTGATCCCACTCGGTGCAATGCAAAAGGTTTTACAGACCTCCCCGTCTCCTTAACGGACTATGCCTCCATAATATGGAGCACCCAGGTAGATTTGAACTACCGATCAAAGTGTTGCAGACTTCTGCCTTAACCAACTTGGCTATGGGTGCATTATATGGTCGGATTGGCAGGATTTGAACCTGCGAGTTCTCCTGCTCCCAAAGCAGGCGGGGTAACCAAACTCCCCAACAATCCGATATGGTGTCCCTGATAAGATTTGAACTTATAACCTATCCCTTAGAAGGGGATTGCTCTATCCAATTGAGCTACAAGGACATCTGGGGTGCTATGTAAGAATCAAACTTACAAATACTAGAGCCACAATCTAGCGTGTTAATCATTTCACCAATAGCACCATTTTTTGGTTGACAGACTGAGATTTGAACTCAGAATAAAGCCGTATCAGAGCTTCGTGATAACCATTTCACTATCTGTCAATAATGGCTGGAATGGTGGGATTCGAACCCACGACCTATCGGTTAACAGCCGAGTGCTCTACCAACTGAGCTACATTCCAATAAAAAAACCGTAGATACTACTAAGCATCCACGGCTACCCTATATATAAACATAAGTCAAGAGATTAAGAGTTATCTCCTTTCTTATGGCATTGCCTATATAGAATATCTGTGTATGCTGAAAATACAGAACTAAATAGCGGTCTGTTATTACAAATGTTTAACGAATTGTTTAATTGATAACCTAATTCCATATTTTCATCTCCTTTTTTTATTTTACAATATAATTATAAAACTCTTTTGTTCCAAAAGTCAAGTGTTTTTTTAATTTTTATCTTCATATTTATAGGGAACAGATAATATTTTCTCTATAATTTCTTTGCTATAATTACATTCATATATAATAACTGTTCTTAAAAATCTTTCTAGTTTTGGTTGCCAATATCTTTTTGATGAATGAACTTTCGTATGACATTTCTCACATAAACGAATTAAATTCCATAAAGAAGTTGGTCCCCCTTCGCTTCTGTATAATATATGATGAATGTGTAAATTTTGAGTTGAACCACACAATGCACAATAAGGACAGTGTTCCACTATGTATTCATAAGTTTGTTTTTCTGTCATATTATAGTTCTCTAAGCGTATCTAAGCTTACTTTAAAGTTTTCTAATTGTTCGCACATTTTATCATAAGGTAAACATAGTCTTGCACATTCGTTTTTTTCAGATGAATGTTGCTTTTGCAATGAAATAACTCCGTTAGCAAAAATCTTCTTATCTACGAGAAACATATCAATACAGTCGTCTGGCTTAATTATAATCAACAAAAACTTATCTACATTCCTTTTTTGACCAAAATGTAACTGATTAAAGGCAACAATGTTATTATGTCCAATACTTGCTACTTTTAATTCAACTTTAACTTCATTTTTGCCCATTATATAATCATAGTTTTCATTAGTTCTAATCCACTGTGTTTTTATTCCTTCTGCATTAAACAACCAATAAAAATATTCCTCCATCATAGTCCCTTTTCCTTTGGCATTTGGTAGTGTTATATACGGTAAGTAAATACTATTTTTATATGCTTCTGTCTGAGAGCTGGTATGTTTTAGAGCCAATTCTTCTAATTTTTTTCTCTTCTCATCTAACGTCATTAGACACACCCCTTTCTAAAGATCTAATATTGTCATTACTTTATTTATATTAGCAATATTAAAAATATTACTCTTCCAGTCATAGGAACGATCTCTGTACACCTTAAATAATATACTAGAAAATTTCTTCATACATTCATTACTTAAAACCTCTAAAGCAAAATCTTTTTTATTGAGGTCATAATTAGCCATTTTTAAGGCGTTTTCAGCATCATTTATATATTCTGCTATCTTTTCCTCTATGTTGTGTATGAAAGGCTCATATTCAGGGAAAAAAGCTACTAAATCATCCTGTTTATTTTCAAGGACAGCTTCTAAAAAACTTCTTTGAGATAAAGTATTGTTTCTCAACAAATGCATTGCTAAATATTCAGAACCCTTCACTTTCACTCTATTGAAGTTTTCATCTACTAAAACAAAACCTTCCTTATCTGCTCCAAGTGTTTTTGCTACATCAATTGCTTGTTCCACTGTTTGAATGTCGTATAATTTTGGACGAGAGAAGTTATTATTTAAGTTCTCGTCATTAAAATCATATGGAGTCCATTCTTGTCCAGATTGATTATTTCTAACCCCTAAAAAGAATAATTCAGTGTTTTGATAAGGAACAACTATTCTGTTTAAAGGAGATACTAATTCAAAGATAAGAGTATAATCTCTATACTTTTTAAAATCTTCAAGTTTCATATCAGTTTCATACAGTGCTTCATTAAACAAATCCTGATAAGTCTTAATTTTATTAACAGGCAATAGAATATCTGCATCAGCTGCATCTATCATTCCATTGGTAGAAACTCTCACATTACCGTTTCTATCAGACCATACTTTTATAATTGATCCATCAACCTTTTCTAATGCTCTTATGTTTTTTGTTAGTTTAGCGGCATGAGGTTCTTGTACATTAAAAAACTTATCAAAAGCACGACAGGCAACAGTATAATCATTAAGATCTATAATTACTCCTCGGCTTTCCTGAACTATTTTCAATGACATGTCGCTCTCTAATTGATTATACTTAAAAATTGCGTAATTATCTTTTTCTTTTATAGATAAACAATAAGGAGATTGAGATAGCAATTCTCTCCAATTATCGTTTTCTTTTAAAAATTTTATTAGTTCCATAATTCTCAATCTCCTTTCTTTATATTTATATTATATAACAAAATGCAAGAAAAAATCAACTATTTTGGTTAATTTAATCTTCTATTGCGTCATAGTTTTCTTTTAAATAATCCCAACATTTTTCTGGTGAATCTATTACTACTTCATTTGTTGAATCGGAGGTCAAATAATAACTAAACTCACCATTATACATAATTTCTGATGTACAAGGATAATCTGGACAAATTATGCTATCATATGTGGCATATTCTAATAAATCAGTTGCTAATACTATATATTCAAATAAACTAAAATTACCGAAATCACTACCAATTTTTCTATATAAGGCATCTATTTTATCACAAGTATTTTCTATTTCTTTTATTTCATTGATAAAACTACAATAACTTTCTTTATCCAGAAACTCTACTTCTGCGAAACTTTTTATTATTCTATCTAATAAGTCTTGCATTGCCTTAATAGAAAAAGTTCCACCTAATTTTCCCATTTCTTTATCAATTTGTTCTACATACTCATTTAATTCTTTTAATCTTGTTTTGCATGATTCTAATTTTTCTATTCTTACTAACCCCATATCATATTTGTTCATTTAACAACGCCTCCTTTATCTTTTGTTTTAAATAAAATCCTACTTCTTCTTCTAAGTTTACTTCTTGAAACTTATATTGTTTATTATCAAGAATAGCCTTTGCCTCTTCTATTCGCATTTCTATATCTTTTTGTATTTGTTCTACAGTTAATCCATTTAAGTCTCTTTTTATCTTCTTCATATATTCTGCCCTTTCTCCACAATATCTCAAAAAAGGGAAGTTCAAAGTATTCTTATTTTCTGCATATTTTATAATATCATATAATCTAACTATATGATGATATTGTTTAGGATCGCACCCAAATTTACTAAATTCTTCCTTTTTGCTTGGGTATTCGTGTAAAAATGCTTTTTGTTTTTCATACATACCTCCTAATAATGACATTTGATTAGTTGGTATAGAAGAAAATAAACATTTTAGATAAACATCTCCGATAAAATACGGAGTATGAAAAGGTTCAAGGAAAGAAAAGTTTCCCTTTTTGACTACATTATAAAAAGTAATTAAATCTTTAACATCACAGGCACCATTATCAAATTCTCTTACAAAACTTATATTTCTTTTAAAGACTATATCGTCTATCTTTGGTAAGATGATCGCCTTAGCATCTACATCGGAACACTCATCTGAAACTCCATAGTTTTGTGAACCATAGAGTGCAATATAAAGTACATCGTATCCGTCTTTTTCTAATGCTTGTTTATATTTTAATAAGGTTTTCATAACACTTTTCATTTTTTTTCACCATTCCTTTCTTTTTATCTATAAATATTATAAAATAAAGACCTAACACAAGTCAAGTCTTTATTTTATTTTTTCAATAATTTCTTCCCAATTTCTATTGTCCCAATTATAATATGGTTCGTGATAAGAAAAATCTTTAAGATATTGTTCTTTGTATTCTTTCATTACTTCTACATATTCTTTTAAAAAGTCTTTGTAATCAAAAATATAATGAAAGTCTCTTGGTTCATCTACATACATATAAGAACAAAAAATGTGAATTTTATCTCCCCATAGAGCAGTGTGAATCCACACATCTTCTCCCTCTAAATCAAATTCTTCATCCTTTTTATTACTAGTATCATCATAATCTAAATTGAATAAGTTATCTAGTTGTTCTTTTACGTCGTCTAGGTAAGAAAAATGAAATACTTCTCCATTCTTATCTGTGAAAGCATACCCTTCATCTTTTCTTTCTCCAAAAGAAACAGTCATCCAACCTGCATAAATAGAATATATATTAAACATATCACACATCCCCTTTCGGTCTTAGTCTATCTCCTTCTGTTAAAAGCTTAAGAGCTTCAAAAAAGTCATCTTTTAAAGAAGGATATTTATTTTTTAACTTCTTTTTCATACTTTCAAAATCTTGAAAATTGAATATATAATCGTGGAATTCTATCAGCATTGCAACATCTGCCTCAAAATCTCTGCCAACCGTATCTGTCAAATATAAATATGTACTTACATTAGGATGCCCGATAAAGTGATTAAAGCCTTCCTCGTCTGTTGTTTTGCAAAATGGTTTCCCCAAATCATGGTATATAGCTGCTTTGCAAGCTTTACCGTTTTCTTTACAATAATCAGCAGTTCTTAATATATGTATTCCTAAGTTTTCTGAATGATGCCTATTGTGTTGGTCATAATCCATTAAAAGAGCAATCTTATCTCTTTCAAATCCTCGTCTTTTTGTTTCAGTCCACACATATTCTATATCATCATAATGATACTCATATAAAGTTGGGATTTGAAAAGATCTTATCATTTGTTTTAATTTATCTTCTGGGAGATGTCTTTCTTTTCTTGTTTTATTTCTATATAAAAGGGTTTTAATAGAACAAACACATACTATAACTTTAATATATTTAAAATATTTTTGCATTTCTTGTGCCAATGTCACGCGTCTGCCTCTGTTAATATTAGTTGCGTTATAAATAACATTTTTATTTTCTTTCCCAGCATTTCTTGTTCTCCTGTTCATTTCTTCAAAAACTTCTTTGTTATGGGTTTGATCTTCATACCCATATAGCTCTACTCGTAAAACATCACTACTTAGTATTAAAGCATTATCAATATTATTCTTTATAAAAAAATCTTTACCTGAAGCTGGTAAACCAACCATTATTGTAAGCGTATTATTCATAGCATCACCCTTTTTCTTTTTTTTATTTTATCTATTATTATTATAAAAAAAGAACCTGACAATTGTCAAGTTCTTTTAATATTTTTATCTTTAATTTTTTATCCCCTTGTAGAGCATTTACTTTTGCTATACTCTATTACTTTACCATTTTCTCCAACTACCCAGTATTTGTAAGAGCTCTCAGCACTTACCCAGCCGCTGGAGCTATGATAACCGTCATAACAAAAAACTTTTTTTCTAGGTGTATCATAATTCATGGTACAACCTAATATTAGAAAAAGTGTCAATATTAAGATAATAACCCTAATTAGCATTGATTTTTCAATACTTATATTTATTTTTCCTCGATTAGAGGAGGGATATTTGTCATCTTTTCTTTTCATTCTTTCTTTTCTCATAAAAATCTATCCTCCTTGCAGGATAAATTAAAGATAAAAACTCACCATCCGAATTCCATCCAATGCTTACTAAACAAGTCCATAGATTCTTGAACTTTTTTTAAATTATCTTTGACTGTTTCTACGTTAGTGGTATCCCAATCAAATATATGACGGTAAAGTTCAAAGCCTTCTAAGATTTTATCTATGATGGTAAAGTCATAGACAATCGTTTTACTTGCTTCTTCTTTAAACATTTTTAAGCGAGGAATTATAAATTCAATAAAAGATAAATCTAAATTCCAACACTCTTCACTCACAGGATTGGCATAAAAATGATTTGGTTTTTTCATATGTCTATCATACTTATCTCCAAATATTTTTCTAATCAATCTTAGCATTTCTGCTCACCTCCTTATGAGGCAGAATCCTTATGGTCTTCTTGTGAATATTCTACCAATTTACCATTCTTCAAACGAACATACTTAGAAATTATATCTCTATAATTTATTACAAAACCTTCTACAGGCCTATTGGTTTTTTCTGTATATTCCTTATAGATATTATCAAGCATTTCTTTATTTGGTAAAGTTTGTATTTCACAAACAGTTGGAACTATTCCAAGAAATGAAGGAAAAATCTGATCAATGAAAGGGTATATAAATAAGTCGTGATTGTATTTAAAATTGCACAACTCAAAATTCTCATTTATATTTGCTTTTGCAAACATATACCATTTTTTATCAAATGTTCCTTCTGGATATTTAGTAGATCCCATTCCCATCCACTCGCCACATAGAGCAGAATTGTCATGAAGGTTCTCTTTTAGTTGATTCCCATTATCTTTTAAAAACTGATATAGTCCTTTATACATTATATCTCTATACTCATCAATTTCAGAAAGAGAAATTATAGTTTTTCTTTGGGCAAACCATAATTCTCCATCTTTTTTAAAGAAAACTAAATTTGAACCGTCCATTTTTTCTGTTAAATAAATACGATCTCCTCTTTCACTAATTCTCTCTGTTTTTGGATATATACTCTTTTTAATCATAATTTTTTCTCCTTTCATTATTATAATATTATTATAAAACTTTTTACTATCAAAAGTCAAGTATTTTTAATCATTAATTGGTTCATCATCAATCACGACCATATTTACCTTATGTGTCAAGATAGTGCAAGAATCTAAATAAGTTACATCACCACCAGGACGTGTAAATAGTGTTTCATTATCTGGTTCTAAATGATAACATTCACGGATAGTATCTGCGTCAATATGACCAAGATAAATATGTTTTCCTGTGTCATTTCTTAAGAAAGCTGCGTCTTTAGGTTTTGCCCAATGACAGTCTTTCCATCCTTGTAATGGAGTTCTCCAATTACCATGAGTGCAATCTATCATACCGTGAGTAATAATAGAATTTTTTAATTCTAAAAAGTCTGGTAAAGATTTAAGCCAAGGTAGTAAGTCAGGAAATTCTTCGTTAATTTCTTTTGATGTGTCTTTAATAAATAATTCCCATTCCTTGTTCCAATCTTGATCGCTCATCTTTCTTTGTTCATCTGAACTATACTTTAGATTAATCATTGTATCCCAACCCATTGTGCGATGTGAAAAATCATCTATAGTAGCACTTAATCCATTTCTGCGATAATTGAAAAAACATAAGTATGGGTTATTACATTCTAAAAAATCTACTAACATAGAATGATGATTTCCTGCAAGTACAATGGCTTTTTTCTTGTCAGTTAATTCTTTTAAATAATTATATAGAGCAACAGATTCTTGCCCTCTATCAAAGATATCTCCAGCGACCACTAGAATATGATCATCATTTTTCTCATCAAAGCCACTGTTATTAATAGCATTAATTAACGCAGTATAATCACTATGAATATCAGAACATAAAAAATACTTTTTCATAACTTTTTCTCCTTTCTCACTTTTCTAAAAATATTTTATAATAAAAAGGACTCAAAAGTCAAGTCCTTTTAAAATTAAAATGACACCCAGTTTTTATTTTATTCTGTTAGAACTCTGGTGACTAAAACTAACATATCGGATAGCGACTCCGAAACCCCTTTTAGTACCGTGCCCATCACTCGTAGTGCCATAGAGATTTTATTCTAAATGACCGCACGTCTTTCTACGAGCTTAGAAACTTTAAGTTTCATATATATTATATAATAACAAATTATTTCTGTAAAGACTTGTATTTTTGTTTTTAAAAAAATTATTATTATAATAATGAAAAGAAAAAAGAAAAAGAAAGTATGCAAAGAAAAAAGAATATATTATATAATATAATGTATATTAAATATATAAATAATGTCGCTCATTCTATTTCGCTCCATTATTTATTATAATATAATTATATTGCATTTTTTATTTCTGTAAAGTTTTCTAAAAAACTTGACTTTTCCAAGTAATATATCTTATAATTTTATTAAAAGGAGTGATTATATGAATTATAATGTAATGTTTTTAAATATTTTTTCTTATACTGACGGAGAAACAGATAATACATTTATATTCCCAGTTGCATTTGATCCAAGAAAAACACATACAAGACAAAAATTAATAAAAGTATTTGAAGATATCGCAAAAGAACATTTCCAAACTTATGGTAATTGGTTCGATACAGATAATTTAGTTTTTAATGAGAATACTGAGCAACAAAATCGCTGGCGAAATGAAGATATCTATTATTTTAATAAAAATAATTTAAAAGTGATAAAACGATGTTATGTAAGTAATGAAAATAATGATGATTGTTTTCTATATCAAATAATAGAAATAACGCCTTTAAATATAAAAGATGATGGCTCTGAACTAAATGTATTCGCAGGATTACGAAAAGATGATAGAATTGGTAATAAATGCCTTGGTCATGGTTCAAATAAAATAGAAAGTACATTCAAAATAAAAGATTATTTATGGGCAATTAGATATACCACAGTACCTTCCTATGAAACGGATTGCAGAGATGAGATATCGGATACTATTAGAACTGTATCTAAAAGTCTTATTGCACTATTGTTTGAGGAAAAAAACAATTTTAAAGAAGAAGCTGCAAAATTTGCTTGTTCTGTCTATCCAAACTATAATCTTGATGAAAGACATTCTTGGCTTAGAGAAGATTTTCGCCTAAGAATAATGAATTTAGAAAAAGTAATAAGAAATAAAGATGAAGTTTCAAATCTTATAAGATATTTTAATTTTTCCTCAGTAGAAGATGATGATGGTTTTTATTTCTCCAGTAGTATAATAAAGATTCCTATTATAAGTGCTCCTATTTAATAGAAACGGGAGATGAATAAAATGTGGGGAACAATAGAAGGAAAAAAGATAAAAGAAATTAAGGAAAGTTTTTGTTTGGGAGAAGCCTGTCTTATATTTGAATATGACAAAGACACAGAACGAACGGTAGCTTTTAAAACGGCTGCTGATTTAAGAAAAACACAAACTTTCTTAAATACGAATAATAAAAATTTTGTAGTTGAAGTGATTGGCAATGAACTTCATATAAAAACGACAGAAAACATTTTGATATTGAATATGGCAAATGAAACTCACGCACTTAGACTAAAAGAAGTAATAGAAAATATTAAAAAATAGAGTTATCAAAAACTCTTTTTTTATTGTATAATTTTATAAGAAAAGGAGAATGATAAAGAATGAGCGTTGTAATTAGTGCTAAATATAAAGATGGCATAGCAATTATAGCTGATAAGCAAGTAACTTGCGGAACAACAAAATCAAATAATGGAAATAAATTACAATATTTTAAATATTCAAATTCTGCCATTGGCGTTGTTGGATATTTGAGAGATTGTAATATAATAAGAACAATAGAAGAAATATTACCTTATAAAGATATTTTAGATAATGTTTTAATAAATGATTTATATGTAATAAGAACGATTATACCTGTAATATATCATTCTTTACAACAAAACAAAAGAATAACTGTGACGAACGGAATAGAGAGTATGGATAGTGTAATGTTATATTGCACCAAAGATAAGATGTTTGAAATAGGACAAGATTTTTCTGTTTTAGAAATAGATGATTATTATTATGCGATAGGTTGTGGTGATGATAAGGCTTCTGGATTTTTATCTTCAGTTGGAGATACGAGCAATTTAACAAAGGAGGAAATTACAAAAATACTTCAAGAAGCGGTAAAAAAGGGCTGTGAAAAAGATGTTTACATAAATGACTATACCGATATAATATTTTTGGAAAATAATAAATAATGAGTAATTTTGTACAAACGGCAATTCAATGTCCAGAATGTGGAACCATAACATATATAAATAGAAAAAAATCTTTAAAGAAAAAAATCGGGCACTTAAAAAAACTTTATTGCTATAAGTGCATGAAAGAAGTAAATCAAGTGGAAGTCGGAGATCCTACTCTTTATTATATTGACAAAACAACTAATTTAATTCCGATAAATAAAAATAAGGACAGAGTAGTGTGTAAAGAAAAAGAACTTAATGATTAAAAAAGACTTGACTTTTTATAGAAAAAAATTATATTATTTTTTTATAAAGAAAAAGTAAAATAGATTGGAGAGTAAAAGTTGTGGCTAAAATAGAGCGTACGGTTAAAGACCAAGTTTGTGCCAAAATGTATAGTACCTTGCGTGACTTCTGGTATGCTTATTATAAGTATTATGGTGGTAATGCGGATCTTATTGACAACTTCATCAGTACAGCATTAAGAAACGGCGTACAAGGTGCAGAAGATTTACTTGATGATTGCAGAATAGCGTTTGATAAGATACAAGAAGTTTATAGAACTAAATACAACTTAACAGAAGAAGATATGGAGCAAGTAATGAAAGACCACTTTGGAGATTATACTTTTATGTATAATGATATAGAGTATGTAGAAGATTTAGATGCAATATGGAACATTTGCAATTGGTATTTAGATTATGTTAATAATGATATGACAGGACAAAAACTGTTAAATTTATTAGAAAGTTAGATATGCAAAAAAGTAAAATAGATTGGAGAGTGAAGGCATGGCTAAAATTCGTAAGTTAAAAAAAGGCGAGTGTAAAGATATTGTAGAAGTAACCATTCAATTTGAGAATTGTGAATGCTATACTTTTACGAGAGAAGAAATTAGTAATATATTTTTACATAATATTATTAGACATATTAGTATTTGTGCTAATGCTGTAATTGATGACAATGAAGCACAAGATATATGGTTTGTACTACCCTATGAAATAGCAAATAGAAAACAAAAAGTCTTTGGTTTCGGAGAAGAAGAAAGCTTAATCCAGAGGCTGGGGTTAGATAAAAAGAAACCTATCAGAGACATCACTCATTTTTATCTTAAATATAATACAGGAGAGGAAGAATCTATTTCTTGTATATGGGAGGGCGATGGAAATTTTGATAATCCAGCACAAAAAGCAGAGATAATAGAAGATAGAACTGGTAAATATGTTACAATTTCTATTAGTAAAGATAATTTATAAATAAGAAAGGAGGAAAGAGATGAAAAGATATGTAATTTCTGATACACATTTTAATCACTCAAGAATTCTTGAATATTGTCAAAGACCTTTTGATAATGTAGAACAAATGAATGAGGTTATTATAAATAATTGGAACAAAGTAATAAATGAAGATGATATTGTATATGTACTTGGTGATTTTTGCTTTGGTAATAAAACAATGTTGAAAGAAATTGTTTCAAATCTTAAAGGTAGAAAAATTTTGATTTGTGGAAATCACGACAATTTAACCAAAAACGCTTATTATGAAGCTGGGTTTGAAACAGTAACAAAAAGTCCAATCATAGTAGATAGTGACTTTATTCTTAGTCATCATCCAATTCAAGGAGATCTTGGAAAATTCTATAATATTCATGGTCACAGACATAAACTTCCAAGTGAAGCCCAGTTTAGTCCAAGACATTTTGATATTGGTGTAGATGACCACAATTTCTTTCCTCACGAATTAGAAAAAGTTGAAAAAACATTGAGAAAAGGAGAGAGGAAAACATGTCGTACAAACATGATGAGAATGAAACGAAAAAAATCGTTAAAAGAATTATTATTGGAGTTGTTTCGTTAATAGTTTTTATTACATTACTTTGTAGTTTCACTACTATACGTTCTGGAGAAATAGGAGTAAAAAGTAGATTTGGTAAAATTACAGGACAAACAACCGCAGAAGGAATTGTATTTAAAATTCCCTACATAGAAAAAATTACAAAAGTAAATATGAAGGTTCAAAAAGCTGAAATAGACAGCACTGCTGCAACGAAAGATTTACAGGATGTGTCTATGCGTTTTGCCATAAACTATCGTTTAAATCCAGAAAATGTTGTGGAATTATATAAAAAAGTTGGAGCGAATTACGCCGAAATAATTTTAAATCCAGCTGTACAAGAGGCATTAAAAAATGCTACAAGTGCTTATACAGCAGAAGAATTAGTAACAAGACGAAGCGAAGTATCTAAACAAATAATCGAAGACTTGAACGCTAAGGTTGAAAAATACGGAATCGTAATTTCAGAACTAAATATTATTAACTTAAATTTTAGTGAAGCATATAATAATGCAATAGAGGCAAAACAAATAGCAGAGCAAGAAGTTAAAAAAGCTCAACAAGAATTAGAAAAGACAAAAGTTGAAGCAGAGAAAAAAATAACAGAAGCAAAAGCTGAAGCTGAGTCTTTAAAATTACAAAAGCAAGAAATAACAGATCAATTATTGGAGCTAAGAAGAATTGAGGCTCAACTAAAAGCTATTGAAAAGTGGGATGGAAAAACTCCTTCTACGGTTATTGGTGACAGTATTCCGTTTATAAACATAAAATAACAAAAAGACTACACAAAAAGTAGTCTTTTTTTATATAATATAAATGTAAAATGTTTACAGAAATAATTTTAAGTGTTATACTTAATTTATATAAAAAGAATGGAGGAAATAAAAATATGGAAGAAGAAAAATATACAACAGCACCTATGGATACTGAGGCTGAGGTTTCATTAGATAAAGCAGATCAATATGAAGAAGCACAAAAAGAGAAACCTAAAGTTGATTTGACAGAAGAAGAAGCTAAAGTAGCTGCTGAAAATGTTTCAAAGTTAATAGATGTGTTGGATCGATATAAACCTATAAGCCAAAGAAGAAAAGAAAAATTTGATAAAATAAAAAAAGAATTAGATGAGCTTCCAGAAGGACATTATAAAAAGAAACAGTTGAGTTTCAAATTATTAGAATTAAGTAAAAAAATAAGCCCAAAAGTATTTTGGGATTCAAAAACAAAAGGAACATACAGAAAAAATAGCGAGTAGTTTATAGCCTATAATAAAACTCATTTTATGAAAATAAGGACTGGCGCCCTTATCTCACTTGAATAATAAGAGAGCGAAAAAATTATTATTTATTTGCCCAAGTAGGCAGGAGTGATTTATATGTTTTATGATTTATTTTTTGACAAAGACTTTGCTAAGGTAAATAGAGCAATTAGAGATAGTCATCCTTACCAAATTTTAAAAGATGAAGGAAAAGATGTCATTGTTCTTAATGCTCTTGGAATTGCCGAAGAAGATATAAAAGTTGAAGTAAAGCAAAGTACTTATGACGACAGAACTAATTATTTATATATTACAGGAGAAACTGATAATGAAATAACTGGAACTAAATACAGTATTTCAAATCGTTTTACCTTAAATAGATTAAAAGTAAAAGAAATTAAATACGAATGTAAAGACGGTCTTTTATATGTAGATGTTTTTTATAAAACAGAACCTGTAAAAGAAATACCAATCTCAAAGAAGTAAGAGAACGATATAGTATTTAAAAAATCGCTCTCTTATTTTTATTAAAAAGAGATTACAAAAACTATTTTTAAATTATATAATTATATTGTTAAAAAGAAAGATTATATAAAGAGAGGTAGTCAGAAAGATTAGTATTACAGACTAGTCTATGGTTGGTTTTATATAATCGGGGGATTCTTTGGCTTATATAAAAAGTTTCTCCAGACAAGAATATAGAGCCTGTGGTAAGCTCATTGATGAATGAAATCATCGTGGTATCAGTTCGAATCTGATTGAAGGTAGTCAAAAAAGTCCACTTACTATCCGCAATATAGTCTGTGGCACTAAAGAGAAAAAAACCTTATGGTTTTTATATAAATAGGAGGAAATAAATGGAAAAACAAGATCTTGTTCAAACTTGTAAAGATTGTGGTAAAGAATTTACTATCACTACATCAGAGCAAGAATTTTATGAAAGTAAAGAATTAGCATTACCAAAGAGATGTGCTGATTGTAGAAAAGCTCGTAAAATGCAAACTCAAGATGAAGCTAAAATTCAAAAACAAGAAAAACCAAAACAATCATTAGAAGAAATGATGCGTTCAGCTGGAATATGCTAATTCATCATTAAAAAAACAGCTGGTAAAATTTACAAAAAATACTTGTTTTTTACTAGCTTTTTATTTTATAATTTTTATGAAAAGAAGTGATAATATGAAAGAAAATCTGACTTCAATAATGAATGAATTAAAAATTGGTCAAGTTATAAAATCTCAGGATGGAAGAGAATTTGTCTTTATAGAGCCGAAACGAACTCGAGCAGTTGTTGAAGATAGAGAAAGCCATAAGAGATATATTTTAAAGGGTGTCGTGGAAATAACCGATGAAATAGATCAGGAAGTTGTTGATAAATTAGAAGAAAAAGCAATACAAGATTTTATGAATGAGCGTAAAGTTAGAAAAATGAAAAAGAATCAACATTTCATTGGAATAGATAATAAGGAATATAGTTTTATCAAATTTAATAGAACCAAATTTGTATTTAAAGACGCCAATTCCAGCAAAACTTATACTGCTTCTCCAGAATTTGTAAAAAATATCTTGGAAAAAATACAATAAATACTTGACTTTTTATAGATAAACATAATAAAATATAAATGTAAATAAGAAAAGGAGGAATTTTGTTATGGTAGATGTTTATGTTGATTTAAAACAAATTGCTACAGGATTAGATAAGGACGATTTAATAAAGGTGATCGCAGCTTGGTATGCAGAACAGGCATATGGAGTAGAAGCTGAAGAGGATGATCTTGCTGATGTTGCGGATTATATTACTGAAGATGATGATGTTTTACTTTCTATTGAAAATACATTAGCAAATCTTGATAGACAATTCGGTGAAGAAGAAGACTATGAAGATGACGAATATGATGATGAGTATGATGACGATGATTATGATGATGACGATTATGATGACGATTATGATGATGAAAACGATGATATAGATGCTGAAACAGCTCATCTAATGGAGATAAATCGTAGAAAAAATGAAGAAGCTTTAGGACTATAATGTCTTATAGTTCTTTTTATGAGAAAAAATTATCAAAAAAACTTGATTTTTTCTTGTAAAAAGATTTATAATATATTTATAAGAAAAAAAGGAGAATGATAGAATGAATGACTTATCTAAAAAAGCAATAATTATTTTAGACATTTTAAAACGATTAAATGCAAATGATGAAGAACATAAAACTCATATTTATGAGATCTTAGATAAATTAGAAGAAGTTGATTTAAAGGAAATCCTTCCAAACGAGGAAGATTATGAATTAGATTGCATTGCTTGTGAAATGACACAAAAAAGTGTATCTACTACATTAGCATCATTAGTTCGTAAGGGATATGTAAAAAAGACTGGAGTTAATGGAGTTAAAGTAGGAAATGAAATGAGAAACATTAGAAGTTATTATTTAACAAATAAATAATAAATTTCTATTTGTTATATATTTTCAGCCAAAATAGTTTTTGTTAAAGTAATAAACGACTATAAAGGTGCCTGCATTTTGGTGGGTCTGTACGAATGAAATAACTTAACTATTAGTCGGTTAGTAAACCAAACCAGTTAAACTACTGGAAATAAGGTTATTGGAGAATGAGAATAGAAGCTAAGGCATAGTAAATCTTTTTTGATTAAGGGGATTTCGTTTATAGATTCTTGTCGTTTAATGCAAGACACGATTTATTCGGATGTCGAGTATGTGAATCTCGTCCGCTCATTCTCCTATGTTTTATTAAAAAAAGAAGAAAGGACTGAGTGCATGACATATACTTTTCGTATAAAAAACAAGAGATGGACAATTAAGTCTGCACATCAAGGCGATGAACACTTAATAATGAATGGGGAGCCATGTATAGCTCAACTTTATAAACAATTAAGAATTATTTATTTTGATGATGGATTATTAGATGATTATGAGGAAATGAGAGAAACATTGGTTCATGAATTGGTTCACGCATTTATTATGACATATGCTATAAGCAATAAGCAATTCAGAGATGAAGAATTTATTTGTGAATTCATAGCAGTCTATGGAGAAGAAATACAGAAATTAGCAAATGAGCTAATGAAAGTATTATATGAAAATGAAGAAAATTAAGATTTTATCTTAACAAAAAGTTCTTTGATAATATATAATATATTTAGATAAATAAAGAGATTTCTTATGCGTAAGTAGGTTCGCCGAACACTCGTAGATGACATCTGGCTAAGACTATATGGATTATATAGTTGATTTCTTGGGCATCCAGCTGAGCTGCAGAATCCTAAGAAAACGCAATATGATGTGGAATAAGTTAATGCAAACTCTTAGTATATTGGTAGTCAATCCAATTTCGTTTCTTTATTTGTCTAAATATGTTATATATTATCAGTTAAATGATTACAAGATATAGATCACGAGCCTTTGAGCTCGAAGGGGGCAGTACCCAACGTAATGGAGCTTAGGCGTGTTTGCTCGTTAAAATACACGACAGTATTTTCTTATTTAAGAATACTGAAAACTCAGCTATGGAGTCCAGAAAAAACATAGTAGGGAGCTCTATAATCCCCTTTGGTGCGAAACCGACGGTCGAGTAATTATAGCGTTCTGGTATAATAGTTAGTTCTATTCTTGTAGGACGTGCAATTCGTCACCAGATAGTACCTTACGATAACAGGTACTGTTTTTTTACAAAATTATAATTTTTTGGTATAATAAATACAAGAGGTGAGAAAAATGCTTCAAGTAGTTTATTTACCAGGGCAAAATATTGAAATAGAAAAATTTATAACAATATCCTCTATGGACGAGTTATTAGATTTTATTAAGTTCAATAAAATTAAATTATTAAGTATTCCTGCTACAAATGATGCCTTAGATGTACTTGATTGTATCATAGAAAATGAATTAAAAATTGAAACGATTCATCTTCAGCAAAGCAATGATTTATTATCAAGATTAAAGATATTCTTTTATATGGCAAAAGCTTATACAGAAAATGGCATAAAAAGAAACATCATACTAAAGCATGAGTATTTAGATAATTTTTTAGAAAAAAATAAGAAAAAAGACTAAACAAGAACCGCATATCTATTATATAATTATATTGTAAAAAAGGAAAAGGAGGTTTCCGATGAAAGATAAAATGATTGTATTAGTTTTTAGAGTACCTAAGAACACAGTTAATTTAAACATTGGGGAACACGTTGAGCTAGAATATGATTCTGTAAAAGAACATTACTGCTTAAATACCGAATTTGCAAGAGTAAGCAATCAATTATTTACTCCGAATTCTGATGATGTAAAAAGTTTATTGGAATTTGTAGCAAAAAAAGATGGAAGAATTGTTTACATCTGGGATAACGAACATAATATCTATTTAGATAATACTATCGTTGAGGTAAAAGCAGTTAATGGAGAATATATTATTGTAGCTCCGTCAGAAGAAAGTCAATATCTAATTGGTGAAAGCATAGATCAAGAGCCTTCGATAGAAGAACTTTTAAAAGGTCTACTTGGTGATACTGAAAACGATATGGCTTGTGAGAAATGCTGCGACACTGAAAGAAAGTGTACAGTAGCAGAAGAGAATAAAGAAGAGAAAAAAGTAAAGGAGGAAACAAATATGTTTTCAAATCTAGGTTCTAGTTTTGGAAAAATTGGTTCAGACCAATTCAGATTATCTATTAACGGATTAGCAGTAAAAGGAAAGGATGGCAAATATGTTACATTCAATCCAGAAACTAGAGAGTTAGTAGAAGTTACAACAGGTTTCTTTGATGATATGAAAGATTTATTATTCTTAATGCCAACAACTGAATTAGAAGTTGGAGATATTATTATTCATCAAAACAAACCTTATTATATTACAGTATCAAAAGATAATGTAGTAAAAGGTATCGATTTTGAGGACGCAATTGAAAGCACTTTAGTACCAAAAACAAATGTATTCGGAATGAAATATTACACTAAGGTATTTAATTGCTTAGGAACAAATAACATTTTAGGTACTGATATCGCTTCAAATCCTATGATGGCTTATGCGTTAATGGGTGGAAAAGACTTTGATCTATCTAAAATTATGATGTTCCAAGCTTTATCAGGACAAGGAAAAGGCATCGCTGATTTCAGTGAAAATCCTATTATGTTAATGGCATTGATGAGTAACGAAAACGGAAAAAATGATCTAAGTGATTTTGCTAAAATGCAAATTTTAAGTGGATTATCTAATAAGAAAAAAACTACAAAAGAAACTAAAAAAGAAAACTAATTATTAGTTTCTTTTTATAGGATAACCTAATCTTTAAGTTATTCTATAAAAGGAAATTAAAGGAGGTTATTTAAGTGGCAAAAGTAAAAACTAAGCAAATTAACTTTACGCTTCTTTACGGAGTTGTCTACAAGAAAAAGAAAAATACTCTTTATATCGACTATGGATTAGGAAAAATAAAAGTATTATTAGATGAAATGGACGACGTCGATCAAATAGAGGTTGGATATACGATAAGCATATCTGGTTTCATTAAAATGAGTTGGATTAAAACATATTTAGTTGCTCAGCAAATTAGTATTTTTGATAAAAAACCTCATTATATCAATTTAGGAGAATAACATATGAACAAAAACACTAAAAAGATCATAACAGGGATGACTGCCATTGTGCTTATTATGCTTATTACTTCAATTTCTTATGGAATTGCTAGCAAAAGACAAAAAGATAGAATATCTGAATTAGAAGAAACGATTAAGGCACAAGAAATTCTATTGAAAGAACAGGATATCATGTTAAATGAGCAAAGTATTATTCTAACAGACACCGCAGCTTCTCTTGAAGAGAAAGAACAAGAGCTAAATACCTGTCAAGAAAACTTAAAAAAAAACTAAATAAAACATCTAGTTATCGATTAACAAGCTATTACCCTGCGGAAACTTCAAATCATACAGGAAGCGGTTTAGAAACGAAAGATTTTCAAGTCAATGAAAAAGGATGGTATACTTACCAAGGAAAACTAGTGTTAGCCGGAGCTACTGTATATCTAAAAAGTCGTTATGGAGAAAAGATTGGCAAACATTATTTCCGTTATTATGATAGCGTGCTTGTAGAAATTGATGGAATTCAATATGATGGTATAATTTTAGACAGCTGTGGAGCTTGCTCCTATGTCCAAGAAAATAGACTTGATTTATTCGTAAGAGATAAAGACTCAGTCATTGATAGAGGATATAAAGGAAAGAATATGATTAAGGTGGTATATAAATGAAAAAATTAATTATAGCAAGTATAGAAACTGATGGGCATTCTGGAACTAGTGTTTTTTTGACAACTAATGAAAAATCTTATAATGAAGCCATTCGTAGTTTATTATATTATGAAGATGAATTAATCTACCATTTTTCTCATGAGAATAAAATAGATGACAATGTCATAGAACAATGGTATGATGGAGATCTTGGCGAAATGAGTATAATGGTTAAGACTTTTAATACAATAAAAGAAATAGAGAATAAGGAGTTCTATACTAGAACAGGTTAGCTAGCAAAACAGAAAAAGATTGCTAGCTTTTTTTATTTTTTAATCTTGATTTTTTATAGAAAAAAGATTTATAATTATATTATAAAGAAAAAGGTGATAAAAATGAAAAAAAATATAGGTGATGATTATATTATATGTCCCTTTTGTGGAACTCCACAAGACAGATATACGCTTTATAAATATGATTGCATATGTATGGATTGTGGAGGATTTATAGACATGGATGATTATGACTATGGAGAAGATTATCCCTGGGGAAGTTCAGATTGGGATAATTATGATTATGAAAAAGACGACATGTATATAGAATATATGAAAAGACATTATGGTAACCAAGAAGGGAAGGGGAAAAATATGAATGATACGAAATTTGACTTAATAGATAAAGATGATGAACAAATTGGTACTTTTGTATTAAGGTTTATTACATCTGCTGACTACGAAACAATAAAGAAAAGTTTTGAAACATTAGATGCCAGTATAGAATTTATGTCATTAGTTGGACAAGAAGGTCCAATATCAAAGTTTTTAAAAACTGCAAGTGGGCAAAAACTAACAAAAGGTTTAGACATTAAATCGGATATTGATGAATATGTTGTTCAAGCGTCTTTTATCTTTGGAGATGATGGTGAATCTAAAAAAACCTTAATTTCAACTTTGTGTAAGGCATTTCCTTTGTTTATTGTTAGAGAAGAAGATAGTTCTTATATAATGGCAAATAACAAAGGTTTGGCAAAAGGTTTTGTCGAATTGTGTAATGAAGATGAAATAGAAATATTAAGTATGTTCTTAACAGGATATGAAAAATATAAAATATTAGTAAATTATTTATATTGGTGTGAGCCTTATAAAAATTCAATTGCAAAAGACATTATGGTTCAATGGGATAATAATTCACTAATAGGTTTAGATACACTAAGAAAAGTAGACGAAGTCCCAATTATCTGGCAAGAATATCTGGCAACATTAGATGATATCAAAGTATCTAAAGATGATAAAGATAATGGAACAATTATTAGTTTTGAACAAATGTTAGAAGATGTAGTGGAAGATGGAATTGACAAAAAAGATATATTAGAAGAAGAAAATCTTATTCAAGTAGTTTCTTTAAGAGGTGTAGCAGAATATGCTTTAGGAGGAGATGCAGATGATGAGATTAAGAAATAATAAATATCTAACAGAATTATTAGAAAGTTCTAAAAAAATATGGAAAAGTAATATTCCGAGTCTTTCACTTAATCAGATAGAATGGAGAGCAGAAAACACAGATAGTGTTATAGGAATATTAGGAAAAAAACATTGGTTCTCTCCATACAAACAAATGATTTTGTTAAAAACTAGTGATAATACGTATGTTTTGTTTGGACCTGGGACACGAAAAGACGAATATCCCGTTTATCTATATGATATTATGGATATTGAAGAATTTGTAAAAAGATATCCTGTTCAAGTTTTATACACAAAAGAATATCCGAATGCTGATGAGCTATACGAACAATTAGATAAGATAAAAGATAAAACAACAAAAGGTTTTATAGAGACACGAAAAAATATGAATACAATGATATTTGAAATATGTTAGAAGAAAGGAGAAAGTAAAATATGTTAAATAATAGTAGTAATATGACTTCACAAAGTATTTTCATTGACAATTTTACACAAAAACAAAATTTTTGTTATAGTTTATTGTATTTTAAAAATATAGAAGGAATAACAAATCAAGGACAAATATTAGATTATTATTTCCCAGAGAAAAACTTTCTACTTCTTCCGAGAAATATAATAACAAAAAACATAACGAATAACGATGGAGAAACTTTTACAGAAAATTATTATACAACATTATTTTTAAGCTGGAGTGAAGAAAAGTCTTTGATAAAAAAATTAGAAGAAATGTTGGAAAAAGAAACTAATATTGATGTGTATGATGGAGTAATAAATTCAAAAGGAAAACAGATAGCAGTTTTTAGAAAAAATAAATTTAATTCTTTAAATAATTGGTCAGACTTTGATGGAAGATATTCTTATATTATCAGTCATCAATATAATAATGGTGTTTATGCTTATAGAATTACATCAAGTGATAGTATGAAACAAAACTTGAAACTTTTAGAACAAAAAGGACTAAAAGAAAATACAGTATTAGATTTAATATTTACAGGAAGAGATTCTAATAAATGGCATAATACTTACAATTTCGGTAACTTCAAAGTAAAAGACTGCATTATAACAAATAGAGAACAAATAATATTATCTAACAGTAGGGGTTTGATAGATTTAAAGAATTATGAAAATATATCAAATGGAAATGGAGTTTTACTTTTAAACTTTTTACCAGATTATATATTTCCTGCTTATATGGAATATGATTATTATTCAGGAATGAACATAAGATGTATTAACTTTGTTCCAGAAGATAAAACGGAACTACAAGAAGACGGAAAACTAATAATACAAAAATATTTTAAAAGAGTAGATCCATCTTCTATTGTGGTTTTACCAAAAGATGAAGAAGTAAAAAAAGAAATAGAAAGGAATTTGTTGACAAAGAGTATAGGAAGTTTAAATGAAATTTTCATTGCTTCTAAGACTTCAATAGAAGATATTATAAAGAAATTTGATTCAAGAAGAACTTCTACTGTAAGACAAGAATTCTTAGCAAGAAAAAGAGATTTGATAATGTCAATAGCTCAATGCAGAAGAGAGATAAATGACAAAAAAGAAAGAATTGCATCAATTGAGTATAGGATTAAAGAATTTATTCCTTTTCCAATGATAGATATAAAATCAGTACAAGATTATAATGAGCCATTTTATGATGTATATTCAATGTTGTATAAAGAAAATGGTCAATATGTAGTAAGAAGGGATGTGAACTTAAATGAATTGGAACAACGTTAGTAGGAATTTGCCAATTATCAAATTACCAAATGGAGTTTTCTATGTTTTTGATAGAATGTTTAGTTCAGTTGAAGCAAATCATAGTTTATTCTTTGCCATGTATGGAGTTAAGAGTAAAGGGACAACATTAGTCATAGATTATGATACTACTGGAAACTTTTCATATGGCAATATTAGAAAACATCTCATAGAAAAAAACTTAAAACATTTCGATAGAATATTCATAGTAGTAAATCGTATAATGAGGAATCTTAGCGATGGTAACATGAAGAGACATAATGCAGATGCTGGAATAACTTTTAGAGATATCTCTTCAAAAGTATTACTTTTTGATATGGATAAATGGGAAAAATCAAATAATATAAAAAGAGAACAAATCAATTGGTTTTATAACATAATTGGACAAATGATGCAGGACAACCGTTTTCTATTAGGTCAAATAAATGATAGAATGTCACTTGCTGAAATGAAAAGTCAAATTGCAGTACTTGAAGATAAATTAGAAAAAAGAAAAGAAGAATTAAGAAATTTACAACAACCAGAAGATGTCAGTAAAACCAATTTAAGAAATATTATGAATATGAAATGGATAAACAAAATTGAGGCAGGACCAGAGGATTCTTTAAGAATACTTACAAATCCAATGGCTTGCACATATGTTCCAAATATAGCAAGATATATACCGTTACGATATTTTGAAAAAGAAGATATTTTATATCGTATAATGAAATATCAAATGTTAGGAAAATATTTTATAGTGTTACCAGATTATTATATTATATCAAATAATTTCAATATTAGAGGAGAAAGAAACGATCGTTATCCTAAGACTAGAGTTAGAAACGTAATGATAAAAAATACTTATTTTCACGGAATGGCTTGTCACATCGGAAACGGTCAGGCTTGCGTGGGAGAACTTGGAGCAGCAATATCTGGAGCAAGTAAGAATGGATTAGATATGTTATTGATGTCATTTGAAGTTTATCTTCGTTCAATCAATCTTCCAGATGCAGCTGGACAAAGATATTACGTATTACCAATGGGAGATGAAAATGGAAATATTGAAGTATGGCCTTACGTTGAGGATATAGCTAAAAGAAATAATGTAAGTTTAAAAGATTTAGATCGAACTTTAGAAGGATACGAAAAATTATTGAGTAATCCAACAATGGCTAATATGTGCGAAAGTTATGGAAAGTATTTTGATGGTAGTTGTGAAAGTTGGTCAGAACAAATGCAAGAATCTAACTTAAAACAATGTTTAGATTTAATACATCAAAGAGAACCAGATGTATATGAAAAAATAATGGAGAGAGTAAGTAAAGGAGTGGTATTGTAATGGCTATAAAAACTATTGAGTTAGAAGACCAGGGTCTTAGATATAGATTATATTTCTTAAAAAAAGCATATGATAAAATGAGGCTGTATGTTGAACTGTGTCAAGATGAAATTGGTTGGTTGGGATATGTTGAAAAACTACAAGACGGCCAAGGATACATGGTAACAGATGTATTCTTAGTAGATCAAGAAGTTCATGCGACAACAACAGAGTTATCACCAACGGCAATTATAGATTTTTATAATAAACTTGATGATAAAGGAAGAGCTGAATTTCTATCTAAATGTAAATTATGGGGACACAGCCATGTTAATATGTCACCATCTCCTTCTGGACAAGATGACGCACAAGGTCTTGAACTTTCAAAAGATGTTGATGATTTCTATATTCGTCTTATAACAAATAAAAAAGGAGAATATAATATTACATTTTATGACAAGACTATTAAAGCAAAAGTAATGACAGATGAAGTCATATTATATAGTCCAGAAGGTATTGAATTGAAAAAACAAATCCAAGACGAAATAAAAGAAAAAGTAAAAAAGAAATCATATACTTCAACAACTTATAGTTCAAGCAGTAGTGGTTATTCTTCTTATAATAGCAGAGATGATTATTGGAAAGGATATAATTCTTCAAATAAGGCTCTACCAGCATCAACAACTTCTAAAAAGAAAAAGGTCGAAGTATCAAAAATAAACATAGATGATGTCTTTGACAAAAAAGATTATCAGCTAACATTTTTGAAAGAGTTAACTACATAAAATATGCAAAAAGAGTTGACTCTTTCTACCTTTAAGTTTTATAATATATTTATAAAATAAAGAAAGAAAGGAAATGATAAAAATGGATTTAAGTAGAAGTATTGAAGTTTTCAATCCCGAAGTGTTAAATGATGAGGTCCATATTATCGGAGTTGGGGCCACTGGTTCATTCGTTTTACAAACTCTGATAAGATTTGGGGTAAAGAAAATAAATATTTGGGATTTTGATAAATATGAAGCACATAATGTAAATAATCAAGCTATTACTCAATCTTGTTGTGAAAAACAAAAAGTAGCAGCTCAAATAGAATTATGTAAAGAAATAAATCCTGAAGCAGAAGTCATTGCCCATGATCAATTAGTAACACCAGAAGATATTGAAAAAATGAGTGGATATGTTTTCTTATTGGTTGATTCAATGAAATGTAGAAAAGAATTATTTGAAGCAATTAAGAAAAATGAAAAAATTAAATGGTATTGGGAATCAAGATTAGGTAGCGATCAGGGAAGAGTTTATTGTTTACCTATAAGTAAAGATTTTGATTATTCTAAATATGAAACTATGCATTTTTATAGTGACGATGATGCAGAAGTATCTGCTTGCGGAACTAGTATTACTATTGTAAGTATAGTATTGGCAGTAACATCACTTATGGTAAACCAATTTATAAAAATAGTTATGAATAATTTAGACAAAGAACCGTACTTAAATAATTTTACCTTATTCGACAATATGCTTGGAGTATATACAGAAAATTTCGAACAAAATGTCGTAGAAACAGTAAAAGAAGTTACGGATGAGATTATCTTCTAAAAAATTTAAAAAATAGATTACAAAAACTTCAAAAAAGTTTTATAATATAAATGTAAAAGTTAAGAAAAAGAAAAAAACTTTTAAGAAAAAAAAATAAAAAAATAGATTACAAAATGTTGAAAAACATTTTATAATATAAATGTAAAAAAAATAAAGAAAGAAAAGGAGAAAAGATTTATGAATTCAAGAATCACAGTAGAAGTTGTTAAACTTCCAACAGCACGTAAAAACGTAACATTATTTGCAGGAGACACAGTTGCAAGAGCTTTAGTTGAAGCTTTCGGAGATGAAGATTACAGCAAATATACAATTGTTGTAAACGGTTCAACTTCAAGTTTACAAACTCAATTAAGCAACGGAGACAGCATTACAATAAGCAAAATGGTTAAAGGTAACTAGTAAGATTATTATATAATCATACGGTTAGAAATATTTAGACGAGTAAAATCGTCTTTTTATTTTGCTTAAATAATAGACCTAAAATATTTACTTTCTTTTCTATTTATTTTGGTCAAAAAATTTTTTAATATAATTATATTAAAAAAATAAAAACAATAAAATTAAGTCTATTTTAACTATCAAATTTGCTGAAATAATATAAAATTATTTTTAAAAATAAAAAAGCTTTACAAACATAAAATCTTATGATATGATATATATGTAATTGTTTTTTAATAGATTAATTTGTAGATAAAATGCTTAAAATATTTTTAATGAATCATTATATTAGAAATATTTTTTTAAACAGCCTTTCTATATAATTTGCTCAAAAAAGACCAATTACAGGTCTTTTTATTTTTAAAAAAATTAAAGAATTAAAAACCTTTTACAAATTTGTGGAAAAGTAATATAATCTTTTTAGAAAAGGAGGAAGAGTATGAAAGAAAATATATTTGATTTACAAACCGATATAGCCAATTTAATTATTAAGCACGGATTGCAGGACGGAGAATATGCTTTTATATTTAGAAACGGGAATTTAATGGTTGTCGACTTATCTCAAATTAAACTTCCTGAGAAAGAAGAAAATAAAGATTCACAAGAAACAGAAAAAGAGTTATAATATATTTGAAATAAAAAAAGGAGGAAAAAAATATGAATGAAAAATTACAACCTACTCAAAATATTGTAGAGCTTCAAGGATTATTGGTAAATAATACTCTTGAAGTAAAAACAGACAAAAATGGTAGAAAATTTATAGGAGGAACATTAGAAATTAATACAGGGACGGCTACAGATGAATGTATTATACCAGTAGACTGTCTTCAATATGAATTAAAAAAAGATGGAACAAGAAATACATTATATGACAGATATGTACAAATGATTAGTTGGCCATCAGCTGCTACTGTAGGAAATACTGAAGCAGTATGCGTAAGTATCAATAGAGGAGAAATTACAGACAATTCTTTTTATTCAGAAAGAACAAATAAAGTTGTTGAAGGATGGAGATTAAGAGCTGTATTTATTGATCAAGCAACAAAAATGGCTCCTAGAAACAATTCTTTTACAGTACAAGGCGTTGTAGATTCTGTGAAAGAAGTTGTAGATAATGAAGGAGAACCTACAGGAGAATTAAGAGTTGAACTTTTAACTGTTGGTTTTGGAGAAAGAATTACAAGAGTACCTATGTACGTAACCAATAAAGAAGGTATTAAATATATAGAAAATAATTGGAATCCTGGAGATTTAGTTACTGCTTATGGTGAAATAGTATATGAACAAAGAGTAACTGAAGTTGTACAAGAAACAGCTTTTGGAACAGGAAATACAAAGAAATACACAGATGTTATTAAAAGATTAGTAATCAATAGCGGAACAAGCCCAAAAACAGAAGACGAACATTTCTATAATAGAAATAAGCTATTATCTTTAAGAGCAGCAGCTTTAAAAGACATAGAAGAAAGATATTTAGCCAATAAAGGAATGAGCAGTAATAATAATTCTGGTAATCCATATTTAGATTTTTAATAAAAGGAGGAATATAAATGGCAATAGATATTTGTAATATAACACCTAGTAAAGTAAAACCTGGCTTAGAGGGAAAGATAATTTTACTTTCAGGAGAAAAGAAAACAGGTAAAACAACTTTTCTAAGTAAATTACCTGACTGTTTAATCATAGGATTAGAACCAGGTACTAACTTATTATCAGGAGTAATGGTTCAACCTTGTAATAGTTGGACTGAATTTAAACAAATTGTTAAACAATTAAAATCAGACGAAGCTAAGAAAAAATTCAAATATGTTGGTATCGATCCACTAGGTATCTTATGGAATCTTGCAGCAAAATTTACTTGGATGCAAAAGAACGATGGTAGTGATTTAAGTGATTACGAAATTGGTCTTCATCAAAACAAATCAATGAATGAATTCTCAAGTGCAATTATGGATATTGCAAAAGAAGGATACGGATTAGTTATGATTAGTCATATTACAACAAAAGATGTTCCAAATGAACTTGGCTTCAAATACGGAACAGAGGTTGCACCAGATTTACCAAAGAGACCAAGAAGTTTTGTAGAAGGATTGGCAGATTTAACAATAAATGTAATAGCTGAACCTAATGAAGAGGGAAAAACAATACCTTATATGTATTTAAGAGAAACGATAGAAAATGGAATTAGAGTTAAGGCCGGTGGTAGATATAAAGATTTACCAGAGAAAGCAGTATTTAGTTACGATAATTTAGTTAAAATTATTGAAGAAGCTGATAAGAAATTAGCAGAATCTGGAGCAGATATGACTGGTACAAAGACATCTATTCAAGAGTCAATTGTCGACCCAATAACAAGAGAATGGAAAGATGTTGTAAAAGAAGTTAATGATACTTTAAAGATAGTTGCAGAAAAAAGCAATAAGGGTGATACCACAATATCTACAAAAGCGAAAGCTATCATATCATCTTATTTGGGCGAAGGCAAAAAGATAACAGAAGCAACACCAAATCAGATTGAATTAGTAGAAGCTGCTTTGGCTGATTTAAAGGCATTAGTAGCGTAATTTAAACGCTACTTTTTTTAGATAAGAAAGGAGGGCAATATGCATATCGTTAAATGTGTATTCTGCCAAGAAAAATTTGATAGGGATAAAGAAAAATATCAAGAGATTGGATATAGAAGGTACGCTCATTTACATTGTCATGAACCAAAAATCGACGTAGATGGGACAGCTTATAATATGATTATTCAATATTGCTCTCAAATTTTTGGTGAAAAAGCAAATTTTAAACGCATAGGAAAACAAATAAAAGATTTTATATTGCAAGGAATGACTTATAAAGGAATATATTTGTCTTTAAAATATTGGTATGATGTTAAGAAAAACGGAATAGAACGTTCTAATGGAGGCATAGGAATAGTTCCATACATTTATAAAGAAGCATCTGCATATTGGAAGCAAATTGGTCCAAAACGTGTGCCAAAAATAGAACAAGAAGAAGTGGTAATTACTTACCGTAAAAGAAAAAGTATTTTAGAAAGTTTGGAGGGATAGTATGGATAATAAAGAGATGACCGAGAAAATAATTTTATCTTTTTTAATGCATACTCCTTCTTTACTTTTTGATGATAAGTATCCAATAAAAGCAAAAGATTTTTCTAAAAAAGTATATAAACAAATGTATTCGGCAATGCTAAATTTATATGCAAGAGGAAACACTGACATACAGCCACAGGAAGTTATAATGCAAATAGGCAAGAGTGCCAGCGCTTTCAAAGAATTCCAAGAAGCACGAGGAGAGGGATTATTAAACGAAATAAATAATCTAAATTACAATGCATATGATTATGACATTCAATATAGTAATTTAAAAAAGTATTCTTTGTTTCAAGATTTAAGAGATAGTGGAATTGAAATATCCGATCTTTACAATCCTCTTGCTGAACCTGATAAAGCAATGGCCATGGCAGATAAAATAGATAATATGTCTTACAAAGAGATAATAGACCATTATAGAGAAAAGATCGCAAAGATAGAAGATCGATACGAAAACTTTATAGAAAAAAGTGGAATAGAAGCTGGAGAAGGCTTGGATGATTTACTACATTCTTTAGAAGAACAGCCCGAAATGGGAATGCCCCTAATAGGAGATCTTTTAAATACTGTATGTAGAGGAGCAAGAAGAAAGAAGGTTTATCTTAATTCAGCTAGCTCAGGAAGTGGTAAGTCAAGAATGGCGGCAGGTAATGTTGCCAAACTTGGTTTTCCGATGTATTATGACGAAAAAAGAGAAGCGTGGATAGAAACCGGTATGCATTGTCCAGTATTATTTATTACGACAGAGTTAGAGCATCAAGAGGTGCAAACGATGTTTATTGCTTATGTGTCAGGAGTTAATGAAGAAAAAATATTAAATGGAAAATATGATACAATAGAAGAAAAAAATAGAGTAATGAGAGCGGTTGAAATAATCAAAAGCTGTCATAACGTTTATATTGAGTTTGTACCTGAGCCATCGATTGATTCAATAGCTGCTAAGATAAGATTATATGCATTGCAAAAAGATATTGAATATGTTTTTTATGATTATGTTCATGTTTCTGGTGCAACTTATCAAGGGAGAAAAGATATGAGAGATGACGTTTGGTTAATGTTATTTGTTGATAAATTGAAACAATTGGCAAATGAATTAGATATTCATATAAGCACAGCAACTCAATTAAATGCTTCTTCTTATGAAGATAGAGAAATAAAAAATGAGGCTATGATTCGTGGAGCCAAAAGTATTGCAGATAAAGTAGACTTTGCAATGATAACAACAACTATCGTAAAAGCTCAAGAGAAAGAAATTGCAAGAGCCTTAGCCACTCAATTAGGTACTCCTGAACCAACTCAAATTTTAGATGTATATAAAAATAGACGAGGCAAATGGAGAAACATAAGAATTTGGAGATATACAGACTTGGGAACTTGTCGAAGTCAAGATTGTTTTGTAACAGATACAAGTAATAATCCTATTGATATGAAATCAATTAAATTAAAAGTTAACCAATTAGTAAGTGAAGGAGCTTTTCCGGTTGTTGATGAAAAAACTGGGGAAATAATAGAAGAAAACAGAAAGGTAAGTGAGATAAGTGACTACTAAATATAATAAAATATTAGATATGATAACAACAAGTGACATTGTTCAATTAGTTTCTAAATTTGGTATACCAGAAACATCTATCCGATATTATAATAATCAACTTATCATGCCAACAGGATGCCATAATGAAATAATTGGAACAGCAAAACATAAATTATATTATTATGAAGATAGCAAAAAATTTCATTGCTATACATGCTGTGGCTCAATGAATCCTTTTGAATTTGTCGTTCAAGCTTATCGTACTAGAGGAATAAAATATTCTTTGTCAAATGCAGCAATTATTATTGAGAGGATTATTCAGGAACGTTTAAGAGATGGGTTTGCCATAGTTACTCCACCCTCAAATGTGAAAAAAGAGATTGAGGAAGATTGGCATAAATCATTAACTGAATATAATCCTAGTATAATGAATTGCTTTTCAAGAAATAAGAAATATTTAAAAGTATGGGAAAAAGAAGGAATAAGTTTTGATGCAATGGATAAGTTTGGAATTAAATTTGATATGATTAGAAATCGTATGGTAATTCCAATATATGATGACAAAGGAGTTTTTGTTGGAGCTAAAGTGAGAAACTTTAATCAAGAAGACATTGAAAACGGACGAAAATATATGCCCCTTATTCACAATAACGAAATTTATACTTATGATAAAGGAAAGATATTATATGGACTTAATTTTAATAAAAAGAATATTAAAAACGCAAAAAGAGCAATTATATTTGAATCCGAAAAATCAACCATATTATATGAATCTCTTTATGTTGGAAATAAAGCTGTATCAATAGGAGGAAGTAATGTTAGCATATATCAAGCAGAACTTTTGAAACAATACAAAGTAGAAACAGTAGTTCTAGCTTTAGATAATGATTATTCTTTATTGCCGAATGAAAATGGTGAGTATGATAAATATTTTGGATTATATAAAATGTTAAAAGAAGCAAATAAGTTAGATGCCAAAGGTTTTAATGTTGAAATAGTTTATGATTGGGAACAGTCTTTTCTAGAAAACAAAGATGCCCCTATTGATAAGGGCAGAGAAATTTGGAATAAATTATATAGAAATAGAAAAAATTTTAATGAGTTAAAAGAAAAATATTTAAAGAAAGGAGAGAAAGATGAAAGAACTAAAGTGGAAATTGAGGACTTTTGATGACATAGACTATAATAACATTAACCCCGGGCTTCTGCTTAGAGAAATGTTAAAATATAGAGGAATAGAAGATCCCGAAAGTTGGCTACAGGTATCAAAAGAAAATGAGAATGATCCAAGTCTATTAAAAAATATAGATGAGGCAGCTAATCTATTACAAAGTGTTATTATTGGTTTAGAAAATAAGCCAAGCAAAAAAATATATATACAAGTTGATGCTGATACAGATGGTTTTACAAGCAGTGCTATATTATATGAATTCATTAGTTCAATAAGTAATTGTGAAATAGAAATTGGTATACATGAGGGAAAAGAACATGGATTAGACTTAAAAGAAGCATTAGCAAGTAATGCAAATTTAATTATAGTTCCAGATGCATCTGGTAATCCAGAAGATTATAAAACTTTAAAGAAAAAAAATATACCAAGTATAATTTTTGACCATCACGATTATCCAGAAGAAGATTTTGATACAATTGTTGTCAATTGTAACTATGAGCCATATCCAAATAAAAGTTTATCTGGAGCAGGAGTTGTATTAAAAGCGTGTCAATATTTTTGTTATAAATATGATATAGATTACAACTTTGATAGATTGTATGCATTAGCATCTATAGGGATGGTTGCAGACGTAATGAGTTTACAAGAATTAGAAAATCAATATATTATTAGATATGGATTAAAACATATCAAAAATCACGAATTTTTCAATGAATTATTAAAAGATAGGATGGGCAATCCTGTAGAAGTTGTAACAATTAAAGACATAGGATGGTCTATAGGCCCTAATATAAATGCAGTAATACGATTAGGTTCAATGGAAGAAAAACAAATGTTGTTTAATACATTAATTTGTCCTAATGAAAATGTTAATAGTCAAAAACGTGGAGCTGATGGAGAAGTTGTGCCAAGATATATTGAAATGTGTCGTATTTGTAAAAATTTAAAGGCTAAACAAAATCGACTTGTTCAATCAGCATTAAAAATAATTGAACCAGAAATAAATTTAAAACATAATCTCATATATTATATTGATGAGGAAAATGAATTACCTTTTGAATTATCTGGCTTAATAGCTAATAGATTATTAAGTAGTTATAAAAGACCAGTGTTATTATTAAAGCACTTTCATGATTATGAAGATAATACTATGCCAGATTGTTGGGCGGGTAGTATGCGCAGTATAACTGCTGAAGGATTTGAAGATCCAAGAAGCATATTTAACGAAATGACAGGAGTTAGAGAATTTGCTGGACATGCAGAAGCCTGTGGAGCAAAAATATTTAAAGACAGTTTTGATGGGTTTTTAGCAGAAGCATATGAAAAGTTAGATAAGATAGATTTCGATAATCAACTTTATACAGTAGAAGCAGTAATCCCATGTCGACCTTTCAATGAGACACTAGGAAAACTATTTGCTCAAGAAGATATATGGGGAAGTGGAATTGAAAAACCTCTTATGATGATTACTGATATAGATTGTATCGGAGCTGAGTATATGGGAAAAGAAGGACAACATGTAAAAATCAATACGCCCAAAATTGATATTGTTATATTTGATGATGTAGATTTAGTAAATAAACTAAAAGATAGTAAAAATTATACTATGAATGCCATCGGGACTATTTCTTGGAATGATTGGGAAGATCAACCCAAATTACAAATGATAGTAGACGGATATGAATTAATAGAAAAACAAGGTAATGAATGGAATGTATATGATTTTTAGGTTAATGTTTACATAATCTAGTTTTAAACATTATAATATTATTGTAAAACGAAAAAGGAGGATTAAAATGATTGAAAATTTAATAGACAAACATTTAAAAAAACAAGGTTTTATTAGAGTTCCTGCCTCTTGGTCTGATGATTATAAAAGATTAGTTGAAAAGCATTCTGCTGTATCTAAAGTCGTTAGAGAATTAGGAAGAGAATACAATGAGATATTAAGAGAACTTGCAGAATGTAAAGGAAGTACTTGGATAAAAAACGCTTTAAAAGAGCTTGGAGTAGAATTTAAAAAAGATATTAATAAAGAAGAGTTAATAAATCTTTATGTTCAAACATTCCAAGTTGAATTTGAAGATGACTTTGACGAGGAGATAACAAATGATGAGACTAATAAATAAGATATTATCTGCAAAAGGACTAAAGGCAGTAACAAATGGTGAATATGAAAATATTCAAAAGTATCGTGTAGCCAGAGGAGAATTAAAACAGACAATAGACGATTATAATAAAATATTATCTCTTTTTGTAAAAAATGCTACAATAAAACAATTAAAAGATATTTTAAAAGAAAAAAATATTGAGGAAATTCCAATAGAAAAAAAAGAATTGCAACTAAAAGTAAGTCATTTATTGCAAAAAGAATTTAAGTAAAATACTTGACTCATCGTATCTATATATATTATAATTATATTGATAAAAAAGAATGAGAGGTATAATATAAAATGTGTTATTCGGGAAAATGTAAATATGAACAATACTATGGAGATTGTGGATGGGATTTTAATCTTGGTAATGTCCCTTTAGATGCACTATGTTATCAACAAAAAATATATACCTGTCTAAATAGAGAAAGTGAGCGAGTAAAAGATATGAAGATATTAAATAAAAATAAAAAATTAAAACATTCAAAAATGTTCATCGATTTGGATAGCTACAGAAAAATATGTGAAAAGTATGGAACTACGCTTACAGAACACTTGGAAAGAATTGAACGTTATCAAAATAAAGATGATGCAACTCCAGATATGCAAGATATTTCAATTATGTATGACGTATACATGTACATCACAAAAGTAATCCGTCCAAGGAGGTAAAACGATGTCAGAAGAAGAAAGAAATAATATAAAGGTTATAGCTGGACATAACTCTAGTATTCTTCAACAGATAGAGAGACTACTCACTTTTGTTGGAGAAATGGGAGCAATAGGAGAATATGAAAAAAGAGGTTTCACTAATATAAATGTTAATTTAGTTTTAAACGAAATTAGCAATAATCTTAATAATATAACTCAGAGTGTAAGAGTTATAGAACAAGTGTCACAAGAATTATTACAAGAATATGACAAACCAAAAGAATAACTTTACAGTTATTCTTTTTTTATGATATAATATTTTTAGAAAAAAAGATTAAGAAAAAAGATTTTGAGGAGGAGACGATATGAGATATGCTAATTTACATTCCCATACAGATTATTCGAACACTAGGCTTATTGATTCAATAATTAAAATTCCGACTTTAATAGATACTTCTCATTCATTAGGATTATGTGCAGTCGCTTGCACCGATCATGAATTTTTAGGAGGACATTTAAAAGCTTTAGAGTATTTGAAGAAGAAGCAGTCTGAAAATCCAAATGACGAGACGTGGCAAAATTTTAAAGTCGTGTTGGGCAACGAAATATATTTATGTCGTAATGGTCTAGATAAAGATACTGTTGAAAAAGGCGAAAAATATCCCCATTTTATTCTATTAGCTTTAGATAATGAAGGACATCGACAATTAAGAGAATTAAGTTCTAGGGCATGGGAAAGAAGTTATATGATGTTTTTAAAACGTGTCCCTACGTGGTATTCTGATTTAGAAGAAATTATTATGCCAAATCAAGGACATATTATAGGAACTAGTGCCTGTATTGGAAACATATTGGGAATATGGTTTGAAAGAAAAGAATTTGATAAAGTAGAGCAACATCTATTATGGTGTCAAAAAGTCTTTGGAGAAAACAATTTTTATTTAGAAATGTCTCCAGCAGCATATGAAGAACAGATTGAATATAATAAATATTTAATAGAATTACACAATAAATATAACATTCCTCTAACGATTGCAACTGATGCTCATTATGCTAGACCAGAAGATTTCCCGATACATGAAGCTTTCTTAAAATCAAAGGACGAGGAAAGAGAAACTGTTGATTTCTACCGATATACTTATCTTATGTCTTCTGATGAAATTTATCAACTAATGAGTTATCTTCCAAAAGATTTAATTACCGAAGCATTAAATAATACCATTTCTATCGCAGATAGAGTCAAGGGATATAACTTATATCATGGACAAGTAATACCACGTTTACCCGATGATAGGGATATAAGTAATTTTGAATATTACTTAAAAACAAGTAGAGTAAATCCGAAATATGAATATATAAATAAATATATTACATCTCCTTATGAAGATGATCGTTATGGAGTATTTTTAGTATTAGATGCTTTGAAAAAAATGCAGTTACCACAAGAACGATTAGAGAGACATTTGAAACAAATTGAATTAGAATTGGAAGAGATGTGGGTAGTAAGCGATAAAATACAACAACGATTGATGTCATATTTCTTAACAATTAAAGTCGTAATAGAGAAAATATGGTCTGAAGTCGGTTCGATAACTGGAGCCGGTAGAGGTTCTGGTCCTGCTAGTTTAGTATGTTTCTTGTTAGGAATTTGTGATGGAGATCCTTTAGAGCAGGGTTTCGATTTATGGTTTTATCGTTTTATACATCGAGAAAGAGCAGAGTTGCCAGATTGGGATTTTGACTCAGAAGCAAGTAAAAGAGAGACAATTTCACAGATGGTATATAAAATGTGTAAAGATATAGGCGGAGATTCTGTGTCAGTTTGTACTTTTGGAACAGAGGGTTCTCGTTCTGCAATTCTAACTGCTTGCCGTGGGATGGGGCTATCAAATGATATCGGACAATATCTTTCAAGTTTAATTGGGCAAAATAGAGGTTTTAGCTATTCACTAGAGGATACTTATTTTGGAAATCCAGATAAAGATATTCCGGCATCAAAAGAATTTAAAAATGAAATAGATAAATACCCCAATCTTTTTAAAACAGCATGCGCTATATCTGGTTTGATTACAAGACTTGGACAACACGCATGTGGACATGTATTATATAATGGAAGTATTTACGATATGAATGCATTAGCAACAACGCCAAATGGAACGCGAGTAACTCAGTTCGATCTTGGAGACAGCGAGAAGATGGGATCAATCAAATATGATTTTCTATCAACAGATGCTTTAGATAAAATTCATGTTTGTATGGACTTATTAATAAAAGATGGATATATTGAATGGCAAGGAAGTTTGCGTGCAACATATAATAAATATCTTCATCCAGATGTACTAGATAGAACAACTAAAGAGATGTGGGAGATGTTAAATGCTGGTAAAATTATTAGTGCATTTCAAATGGATTCTGTTGTCGCAAAACAGACACTAGCAAGTATCCATCCATCTTCTTTATTAGAGTTAGCTGCGACAAATAGTTTAATGAGATTGGTGCCTGAAAAGGGTCACAAATCGCCAGCAGAAGAATATCTTGAATATAAACTAAATCCACAAAAATTAAAAGATGAAGTATATAGTCTTAATGGAACAGATAAAGAAAAAAAGATATTGTATGAATATCTAAAGAAATATAATGGGGTACTGGAATCTCAAGAAAATATGATGCAAATAACAATGATACCAGAATTTACAAATTTTAGTTTTAGTGATGCATCTAAATTAAGAAAAATTGTTGCCAAGAAAAAACTAAAAGAAGTAGATAGTTTTAGAGAATATTTTTTAAAAACCGGTATCGAAAATGGATGCTCAGAAGACATTCTTAAATATATATGGGATGTCCAAATTAAACGTCAGCTTGGGTATAGTTTCAATCTTACACATTGTACTTACTATTCTCTTATTGGGTTGCAGGAAATGAATTTAGCTTATCATTACCCATCAATTTATTGGGCGACTGCTGTTATTACGGTAGAAGCAGGAGCATTAGGAGAAGAAGATAACGGAGGGGTTAATTACGCTAAAGTAGCTGCCGCAATTGGACGTGTTCAATCAGAAGGGTATAAAGTAGAATTACCTGATATAAATATTGCTGAATTTGGTTTCGTTCCAGATGTACAAAAAGATGCAATCGTATATGGATTAAAAGGTATAAGCGAAATCGGAGATGAACTCGCAAAAAGGATAATTAAAGAAAGACCATATAATAGTGTAGAAGATTTCATTACAAAGATACAACCACAAAAGAAACAAATGATCAATCTTATTAAAGCGGGAGCTTTTGATGCTTTTGGAGAAAAAAGAATTATTATGAATAATTATTTATTGTCAATAACCCCTCAAAAAACCCGAATAACGCTTCAAAATATGAATAGTCTTATAGAATATAATTTAATTCCAAAAGACCTAATTTCGTATAAATATTTATACAATTTTAATAAGTATCTAAAAGATTTAGAGATTCCAGAGGGATATCGACTAAACGAGAGGGCTATAAATTTCTTATGTAAAAATTTTCCAAATATAGATATTTCTAATGGTCTTTTAGATACAAAGGTTTGGAAGAAAATATATGATAATGAAATGACAGGTATAAAAGATTGGATGAAAAGTAATGAGGAGGAATTAATTCAGCAAATACAAAAATGTGATGTAAACAAAATCTGGGAACAATACTGTAATGGAAATGACAGTAGTTGGGAGATGGAAGTATTAGGATTTTACTACTCAGGACATGAATTAGACTCTTTGGAAGAAAGTCAAATAGATATTGCACATTTAAAAGATGGAGATTACAAACATACTGTTTCCATTTGCGGAACTGTATTGGGCAAAGACGCTTACAAGCATATGGTTACATTATTAACCACTACTGGAGTTGTGACATTAAAATTCACTGGAGAATTATTTGCGAATTATAATAAAATTATAAGTGAGATGACTGCCGAAGGTAAAAAAACATTAGAAAAATCTTGGTTTAATAAGGGAACTCTTCTAATTGTAAATGGATACAAGTCTGGAGAAGTTTTTAGGGTTCGTTCATTATCTAAGATATTAGAAATAGATTCTTCAGGAAAAGTTAAATCAACTAAATATCGATATGGAGAGGGATAATTTTTATGATAGGAATTCTTGATTGGGATCTACTTTCAACAAAAAAATTCTGTAATTATAACTTCGGCGTTCTTCTTGTGAGCTCGTACTATTTAGAGCAGGGGATCAAGTGCAGATTAATATTAGATATAAGTTATGATAACTTAAAAAAATATAATAAAATATTTGTATTTAAAGATTATAAAACAAAAAGTGTCCCACTAAATTTTATCCCAAAATATTTATTTTTACCAATAGAGGAATATGGGGAAGGCTTTCTAAATAGACCTCAATTTCCAGATTTGCCCAAGATTATTTATACAAAAATTAACACGTATATTTATAAACCATTGTTGTATTACATTTCAGAAGGAGGGAAAAATTTTATCTTAGATAAAGATTGGAGAAGAGATTTTTTCCCCTCTAAACTTTTCTTTGAACAAGATGGAGAACTCTTGCTAAGAGAAGAAGGAATACACAAAAAAATGTACATTTATGATAATCCCCTCTTATTTTTCAATTCTGATGTTGGGATTGAAAAGATGACAGAAATTAAAAAGAGTAGTATAATTAAATTTGTAAAACCCATTTGTATAAGTAAGATAGAACCCAAATATTGGGCGTGGTTATTTAATAATAAAACTATTCGAGGTTTTAAAAATAGTTTGTACGGAATTGAAGATGATCCTTATTGGATGGAGTTTTATGAATGGATTCAAAACCACCACACTCCTGGTAATATAAAAATAACAATAAAAACTAAAACAGGAAAAGTGGAAACTTTAAAAAAACAAGGAGGGAAGATTTATGGAAACTATAGATTTGAAAGAAATGACAAAAGAGCAGTTAACAACTCTTTTACAGAAAAAAATATTCCAATTGGGTATGAATGGGTTACAACAAAACGATATAATGAAGGTAATCAACGAAGTAGAGAAAGAATTAGCGAGACGAAAAGAAGCAAATATCTCCCAAGCGAATACGCAAAAAGAAGAAAACAAGCAAGATGGAAATATAACGCAATCCGTTCAGGAAGATTCTAATGAACAATAAACAACAGAATCTATACAATCTATTAGCAGAGCGAGGTTTCGAGATAACAAATATCGAAGATTATAAAAATGCAGACAGTTTATTAAGCATAGTTTGTTCAATGGGGCATCGTCAAACCGATACATTTAACAATTTTCAAAAAAATAATTGGGAATGTATAGAGTGTATCAAAGCGGAAGAAAAACAAATACGTTCAACAAGAGGATATTTGTTATCTCTAGATGCTGCAACTAACACAACAGGTTGGGCAGTGTTAAATAAATATGGACAATTAATAAAAAGTGGATATTTTACTGCAGACAAAAAATTATCCTTAATGAGAAGAATTAATCAGTTAATAGATGAAATAGAAAGACTAATAAAAGAATATCAAATAGAGATTTTAGCAATAGAAGATATACAACTAGAATACAATACTTTAGTATTTAAAACTCTAGCGATGTTACGAGGAATACTTTTTTATCATTTTGAATATGAGAAAGGAATAAAAGTATACTCTTATAGTGCAGATATGTGGAGAAGTTATTCAAACATAAGAGGGACAAAAAGAGAAGACAAAAAAGAAGCAACTCTAGTCAGAGCAAAGTTAATTTATGAAAGAGATTTTGAAGAAGACGAGGCTGATGCTTTGTTTCTTGGAAAATATGTTTACTCACAATTAGATAAACCAGAAGAAGAAATTCATGAACTAATAAATTTTGGAAAGGAGAAAAAAGAGCTATGAAAGAAAAAAAAGATTGGACAGGAAATAAAAAAAGTACATTTGTAACTCTCGGAGCATCAAATCATACGGATCATTCCAGAGCTTGGTTGGATTTTTATGCAACTTCTCCAACAGCTATTACCAGATTATTAGAGAAGCATCAAATTCCGAGAATGCCAATATGGGAAATTATGGCAGGAGAAGGTAATCTAGAGAAGCCGCTAGAAGCAGCCGGCTATACTGTTATCACGAGCGATATTGTAGAACGTAGAGAAAAATTAGATTATGTGGAAGACTTTTTTACAACTACCGAATTACGAGCTCCGATCATATTAACTAACCCAGCCTATTCTATCGCAATGGAAACTGTATTACATTCCATTGAGCTTGGAGCGGAATATATTTACATGTTTTTAAAAACAACTTTTTTAGAAGGACAAAAAAGATACGAACAATTATTTTCTCTATATCCGCCTAAGGAAATTTGGGTTTTCAGTGGAAGAGAACAGTGTGCAATTAATAATGACGAAAGAGAATTTCAAAAATCAAGTGCAGCATCTTATGCTTGGTTTATATGGGAAAAAGGTTTTAGGGGAAATCCAACGGTGCATTGGATTTAAGGAGGTGTGATATGAAAATAAAAGTTATAAAACGAAATGGAGATGTTGTAGATTTCAATGAAGAAAAAATCAGAAACGCAATAACTAAAGGTTTCTTAGATTATGGAGAAATAACTGAGGAAAAGAAAATATTTATTAAAGATGTAATAAAAGATATACAAATAGAAGCACAAAAATATACAGATGGGATAGAAGTAGAAGAAATCCAAGATATAATAGTGGCTAAAATGAGAAAGGCTGGCTTTCGCAAAGTAGCAAAAGGCTATCAAGAATACAGGGAGAAAAGAGCAAAAGCTAGGGAATTAAGTAACGTTTTAGACATTCTATCAAATGAGGCAACAGAAGAAAAAAACGATAATGCGAATGTTAATGGTTACACTCCGTCTGGAAGACATCTACACATTTCTGAAGATGTAATAAAAAGTTATATGAAAAATTATTTTTTCTCAAAAGATGTTACAGAAGCGATAAATGCTGGGATTATTTATCCTCACGATTTAGGATGGGGAACAACAACAATGACATGTGTTCAAATTGATTTACCAAAATTATTTAAAGATGGTTTTAGTACGGGACACGGATATTTAAGAGAGCCATCAAATATAAAAACCGCATTTTTACAATCTGCTATCGCAATCCAGAGTAACCAAAATGATATGTGGGGTGGACAAAGTATTCCTAATTATGATTATGCTCTAGCTCCATACGTACTAAAAACTTTTAAGAAACATCTTAAAAAATTATTAGCTTATGAAGATGCTAAGAAACATGAGAGTGCTAGCATTGCTTTGGAATCATTATTAAAACAAGTAGACGAGATAAAAAGTATAGAAGATGTTATACCCGGTTATGAATATATCTGTAAGACAGCATATGCTTATACCCAAGAAGACACTTTCCAAGGCGCAGAATCTTTGGTTCATAACTTAAACTCAATGGCATCCCGTGCTGGTTCACAAGTTCCATTTAGTAGCTTAAATTTTGGAATAGATACAAGTCCAGAAGGAAGAATGGTATCAGAGTATCTATTAAAAGCTCAAATGGCAGGTTTAGGAAAACACGAAACACCAATATTTCCAATCTTAATTTATACATTAAAAAAAGGTGTTAACTTTGAAAAAGGAGATCCAAATTATGATATCTTCAGATTGGCAATGGAATGTTCAAGTAAGAGATTATTCCCAACATATGCTTTTGTTGATGCAAGTTTTAATTTACCATATTATGAAAGAGATCCTTATTATGGTATTATAAACACAATGGGCTGTCGTACGAGGGTTATGGCTAATGTCAATGGTCGTGAGGGAGCATTTGGAAGAGGTAATATTTCTTTTACGTCTATTAATCTGCCATTATTAGCCTTAAGAGCAAAAGGAAATATTGATAAATTCTTTAAAGAATTAGATTACGCTTTAGAAATTGCTGACAAAGAACTGCTAGAAAGATATGAAGGACAGTGTCAAAATCGTAAATATAATTTTCCAAGTCTAATGGAACAAGGAATTTGGCTTGGTTCAGACGACTTAGCGCCAACAGATGAAATAAGAGACGTTGTTAAACAAGGAACTTTATCTATAGGTTTTGTTGGTTTAGCAGAATGCTTAATTGCCTTAACTGGAAAACATCATGGAGAGTCTCAAGAATCTGATGAATTAGGATACAGTATTATTAAGTATATAAGAGATTACTGCGATAAAAGGGTCAAAGAAACTCACTTGAATTTTAGTTGTTTAGGAACACCAGCAGAGACATATTGCAAAACAGCGTTAGAACAAGCTCGTAAACAATTCGGAATCATTCCAGGGGTAACAGATAGGGCATACTTTACCAATAGTTCACATATTCCAGTGTGGTACAATATCTCAATTGCAGATAAGGCAAGAATTGAAGGAAAATATCATAATCTTGAAAACGCAGGTCACATATTTTATTGTGAAGTTGATGGAGATATTTCAAAGAATATCGATGCTTTTGAAAACATACTGCATATTATGTCTGATGCTGATGTTGGATATGGAGCAGTTAATATCCCAATAGCAGAATGTACTGTTTGCGGATGCAGTTGGAGAGGAAGTAACGATGTACATATTTGCCCAGGGTGTGGCAGAGATGAGAGAGAACCAATAGATTAGTAAGGAGGGATAAACAAATGGAAAAAGAAACTTTAAAAAATAAAATAAAAAGAATTATACCTTTTAGAAGAATTCAAAGAATAACTGGTTATTTAACGACTCCTGGTCGTGAAAATGCTGGTAAAAAAGCAGAAATAAAAGATAGAGTAAAGCATCAAAAGATTGAGGAAAAAAGCAATGAAAAGGAGGCTTAAAATGATATCTTTCTTAAAAATTGCTTTTCCAGCCTTAATGGTAACTGGAGCTCTAGGAAGTCTTGTTGTAAACATTATTAGTAAAGGAGACAAAGCTACGTCATTACAATGGATAGGAGCAAGTCTTCTCTATACTGCTTTATTATTTAGAAATAAATAGGGTCTATAAAAGACCCCTTTATTATACGTATAAGGAGGATTATATGGCGAAATTATATTTTAGATACGGGGCAATGAATGCTGGCAAAAGCACAGCTCTTTTACAAGTAAAACATAATTATGAAGAACGTGGTATGTCAACATTATTAGTAAAACCAGCCATTGACACAAAAGGCGCAAACAAAGTTGTTAGTCGAATAGGAATAAATGCGTCTGTTGATATATTATTAGATAAAACAGACGTCATAATGACAAAAGTACCCCTTCAAAAACCAAACGCTATTATTGTTGATGAAGCTCAATTCTTAACAGCTCAACAAGTAGATGAACTTTATTTAATAAGTAAGATATATGATATAAGTGTTTTATGTTATGGATTAAGGACCGACTTCCGCACAAACGGTTTCGAAGGTTCTACTCGTTTATTAGAAATAGCTGATGATATTGAAGAACTAAAGACGATATGTGCTTGTGGTAAAAAAGCCACTTTTAATATTCGTAAAATGAATGGTACACCAATGTTTGACGGAGAACAAGTTTTAATAGATGGAACGGATAAAATTGAATACGAAGCCGTATGTGGCAAATGCTTGATTAAACAAAAAGGGAGAGTGAGATAATGGCAAAAACTGAAATATTAGAATATAATGTTAATTGGAATAGCATAAAAAGAGCTTGCATGAGAACTATTGGTAAAGATGCTGGAGATAAAGAACCACCAGAAACATGGAAAAAGAAAATTTTAATTTGCAGACATAGCCCAATAAGAAAAGGGTGGATCACTTGGAAATGGTCAGATATTCCATACGCAATTAGTACACATTTTGCACGCCATCACGAGGGTACTGAAAAATATATATCTACTTCTAGAGCAGATAGAACGGAAATTAAAGACAGATCTCAACGTAGTCAAATGGATTCGGTCTCTATGGAAATGGATGCGAATATTGAGGGCTTAATCAACATTGCGGGTCGTCGTTTATGCACTTGTGCAGACCCTACTACTAGAGAATATACTGAAGATTTACGTGAACAAATAGAAAAATATGATGATACTATCGCATGGGCAATGGTGCCACAATGTGTTAGAGCGGGCGGATGTTGCGAACCTTTTTCTCAATGTAAACATTATGAAAATTTTGCTAAAACGCTATCTAAAGAAGAACAAATGGATTTAGTAACAAGATTAGATAAATATAACGAATACCGTGGTAAGATTTTATCTCTTACTAAAAAGAAACAGGATTAAACCTGTTTTTTTATTGACACAATGTCCTTTTTTTTGTTATAATATATTTGAATAAAGAAATGTAAAGGAGAAAAATATGCAAAAAGATGTAGAAAGCTTTTTAGAAAAGCTAAGTGAATTAAGTTTATCTTATGGCATTGCAATAGGTGGATGCGGATGCTGCGGTTCTCCGTATTTAATAAATATAGATGGAGAGACTGAAATAAACGGTCTTCAGCATGATGAATTAGAGTGGAACGAAGATCATTATATAATAAAAAATATATATGAAACACCAAAGGAAATGAAAGTAGAATAAGGAGGTAAAATATGCATGCAATAGTAGCAGTTATACATCGAGAACAACATCTTGACGAAGAATGGTTTTCTAGATTTTGTTGGGATAATACAAACTATTATGAAAGAGCATATCGAACAAATAGTTTAGAAGAATCTTTAGAACAAGTAGAAGAGTACATTTCCTATCTTAAAAAGAATAAGCAAGAAGATCATGATTGGTATGATAGAGTATTGACAGAATTGATGTCCAAAGAAACAGAACGTGAAAAAATTGAATTTGTTGCCGATCAAGATGGGTGTTATGTAGATGATAATAATAGAATATATGAAGAATATAATCCAAATGGTTTTTGTGATTGGTTTGTAGTTGGAGGACGTTGGAGTAATTTACTTGAAAGTTATAAAGGAGAAAAGGCGGACACAATGAAATTGCAAGACTTTATGGGATTTTCTGAACCTGAGTTCAACTCTCCTTATGGGGCTGTCTTAGAATATAAGGACGAAGAATGGCTTGAAGAATTTGGGCAAGGTGGAAAAGAGTGGTTTGATATTTTAAATGAAGCTCGAGATTACAGCGATTACAAAGGAGAAGATTTGTATATCACGATGGTAGATATCCATCAGTAGGAGGAAATATGACTAAAATAGCGGGAGTAATACATAATAGTGTTGTTGATGGTCCTGGTTTAAGGACTACTATTTTCTTTTCTGGTTGTCGTAGAAATTGCCCTGGATGTCATAATCCAGAAGCTCAGTCTTTTGATTATGGAAAAGAAATCTCAGAAGCAGACATAGACAAGTTAATAGAAGAAGCAATAAATTCTGGAGATGCGGGAATTACATTGTCGGGAGGACATCCATTGGAACCAGAGAACTATAAAATGGCAGAAGCTATAATAGACAAAGCAAAAGCCAAAGATCTTGATGTATGGCTTTATACAGGTTACGTTTTTGAACAAATTCCGTTGATGTATATGGATTTGATATCAAAAGTAGATGTACTTGTTGATGGTCCTTTTATTCTTAACAAAAGAACTCTTGAATGTCCATTTAGAGGATCGTCAAATCAACGCTTAATAGATATACAAAAAACGTTTGAGAAAGGAGAAATAATATTATGGAAATAAACACACAAGAAACTGAAACAGAATCAATTATAGAAAATAAAACAGAGGAACAAGAAAACGCACTTGTGAAACATGCTCGACATGAATTAAATTTAATTTTAGAAGAAGCAAAAACAGATGGGGACGAAGAAGATATACGTATGCAAAAAATATTTAATGACGGTATCTTAAAAGTAGTAAATGCTTTTGCAGATTGCGGTCATAGTGGATTCAGTGCTTCCATAGCAATAAATTATCTTGATCGACTACTTAGATTTAAACCACTTATGCCACTAACTCTTGAAGATGATGAGTGGAATGAAGTTGGTATCCAACATAACGAAGATAGCCAAGTAAAAATTTACCAAAACAATAGAGCTTCTAATGTATTCAAAGAAGCTGATAAATTTGACGGTAAACCTTATTGTATAGATGGACCAAATGGAGAAATTGTCACATTAGAAGAGTACCCAAGAGTATATTTCGGAGATTTTAGAACAGCAAAAGAAATTGAGGAGCAAAATAAAAAAGAGGAGGAAAAAAGTCATGCTACTGAAGCGTAGAGAATTTGAGATGGTCTCTCGACAAGAAATAGAAAAAACGGAAGAATTAAAAAAATGTAATTTTTATGATCCACATTTTAGAGGGTCATTTAAACTACATTTTCAGCCCCGTAGAGCGACAAAGAATAGCGCAGCGTATGATTTATACTCTCCTATACGAATCGTTCTTAAACCAGGCGAAATAGCCAAAATACCAACAGGTTTTAAGATTAAAATGCCAAGAAATGAAGCATTCTTTATTTATATAAGAAGTTCTTATGGAGCTAAAGACATTATATTACCTGCGGGTGTAAATATTATAGATGCAGATTATTACAATAATCCTAAAAACGAAGGTCATTTTTTCATTTGTATTAAGAATAATAGTAAAAAAGATTTTGTCATTGAAGAAGGAGACCGAATTGCCCAAGGAGTATTTCAAAAATATTACACTTGTGGTGAAACTGTAAAAACGAAAAGATCTGGAGGATTTGGTAGTAGCGGTACCAAATAGGAGGTAAAATATGGACAATGATTTTCAAAAACTATTTCCATACTTTGAACAGAATAAAAAATTTACATATTTAGATAGTGCCAATACTTCTCAAATTTTAGGGAGCTGTTTATCTAGTATGATAAAAGTATATTCTAATTATAATTACAATATTGGAAGAGCTTCCTATAGCGGCGCTCGTTGGACTCAACAATTAAAAGATTGGTCTTTACAAGTATATGCGGACTTTATTGGAACTAAACCAGATAATATTATATTAACAACAGGAGCAACAGAAGGACTAAATCTTATAGCTTATTCATATTGTAGTATGCTTCATAAAATAAAGAAAAAAGCCGTTTTATTGACGACTAAATTAGAACACGCTTCGGCAATAATGCCCTGGATGGTATTTGGTAAAAACATTGTTGATATAAAATATATAGATTTAAAAGAAGATTATACTCTGTCGATAGAAAACTTTAATAAAGCTGTCAAAGAATATAATCCCGATATTGTTCTTTTGTCTAGTATGACTAATACGACTGGAGAAATTAGACCAATAAAAGAAATTGGAACTATTACAAAAGAAAAACATATTACTTTTATTGTAGACCACGCTCAGGGAGCAGCTCATGTTCCAATAAATGTGACAGAATGCAATATTGATTTCCTAGCATTTTCCCTACATAAAATGTATGGACCTAAGGGAATTGGAGTATTATATGCAAAGATACCAAATTTTATAAGACCAATGAAAGTTGGAGGAGGAATGAATAAATATTTTCTTCCCGAAGGAGAATATGAATTCTTAGACAATAATGATAAAATGTACGCAGGAACAGAAAATGTCCCAGGTGCATTTGCAGGTACAGATGCCGCTCTAACTCTAAGTCAAAGCTGGGATATAATACAAATGCAAGATTTATATCTTGGATTATTCGCACATAGATTACTATCTAAATTGCCCAAAATAAAAATATATTCTAATCCTCAAAGTCCAATTTTATTATTCAATATAGATGGATTTGAAGCATTAGATGTTATGAATTATTTAGACAAGAAAAATATTTTTATTCGAGCTGGAAATCATTGTTCTAAATTAACTAAGGACCTGTTCGGATTGTCGACTTGTAGAGTGAGTTTAGGAATTTATAATTCAGAAGAAGATTTGATGAAATTATATAAAGCATTAAAAGAAATGGAGAGTGAGGTATTGTGCTTAGAAAATGTCCAGGACCAAAAAACTGTAAAGTCAGAAAATGTAGAACAGATAAGTGTCCGTTAAAGAAAAAGACATTATTAGATAAAATAAAAGAGATATTTAAAAAGAGAGTTTAATTACTCTCTTTTTTTATTTGTTTTTCCAATATATCAATCTTATTCTGTAAGGTCTTTATTAAAATAAACATACCTTTTATATAGGAATCTCTTTCCCACTCTTTGACTTTTATAGATTTATATTTATTTATATCTGTCTCTTCTTGAGAAATCAAATTATTATTTTCATCTATCCATCTATCTACTTCGTAACTTTTAAAATATTTACTTAATGTTTTTGTCTTTTCTATTTCATCTATTATGAAACCATAATTACTTCTTTTTTCTATATCGATATTATTAAATCTATAGTCATACGTATACATGTTTAGATTTTGTAAATCTTTATATATATCTTCATATTGATTATTAATATTTAATAAGTTTCGCTTAACATTTAAACTTGATGGACCTCCAGATTTTGTCGCAACCTTATCACTAGAACCACTTCCTCCGCAATAAACTGCTCCACTATCGCTTGGATACAAATAAAGACTATTTCCATTTCCTTTAATACGAGATCCATAACCACCATTAGTGGAAAAATATATCCAAGAATTATTACTAGCATCTGCCCTAAAATAACATTTGTTACATGCAACATATTCACCTCTAGGAGCTAGATTAAAATTCGCGGCTTCTAAATTCATATTTCCTCCACTAGTTATACGTAAAGAAGAACCGGAATGACGAATAGAATCTATCTCATCGCCCGCAGCGCCCCAAGCTGTACCATTTCTAAAAGATATACCATTGGTATAGTTTACATTGACAGCACTTAACCATGGGTGATCTGTTCCTGATGCTTGCCCGCAGGTTAGGAATCCTACTCCATTATAATATTTAAAGTGACCATTTGTTTTTAAATTGAAAACAGAACCGCACGTAATAGACGAACCGGTAATTGTAGAACTTGAAATCGAACCAGAAAGACCTACATTAGCAGCATATAAGTAGCCATCTGGTCTAACATAAAATTTATATCCTTGATTGCTACCTTGATTTTTATAGACAAGTAAAGCAGGTTCTGATGCTCCCCTATCGCTTCGAATTTCAAAGCTGTAGTCTCCAATTTGTTTTTGAAACTGAACATTATCAATATTCCAACCACCAACTATACCAGAAGAAGCTTCAATTTTTCCTTTTATATCGACATTACTAGCTATTAAATTTCCATCACTAGTTAGTTGTACGTTATTATTGGTAATAGCTCCATTATTTATAGTCCAATTACCAATTTTCCCAGTTGTCGCAGTTAAATCTCCCTCAATAGTTGCCTCTGTAGCTTTCATTTTACCATTGTGTTTTACCCAGAATTTAGCCTGACTTGGATCAGCATCACCAGCCCAAAAAGCATAATTACTTGAACTACTGTTATCAGAACTCATGCCAACTCCGCCTTTTGTAAGAGCAGTACCGCTAATATCCCATCCACCAATATCCCCACTCTTTGCTTTTATTCTTCCTGCGAAATAAGCATTTCCACTTTTTGCATCTAAGAAGAAAGAAGTTTTATCATCCGGAATAATATTTGGCGCCGAAGCATCTACTCCGTCTTTACTGATAGCAGTAATTCCTTTACCATCAATTATAATATTAGCCGTCTTTCCTATATTAGATACAGAAATTGTATTAGAATCAATCGTCCCAGCTGATAAAGCTTTAATACTAATTTTTCCTGCATTTAATATATTTTCCCATGTCGTTCCACCATTAGTTGATGAGAATATACCCTTTCCGGTATATTGCATTCTTAAGTCTGCGTTTTCTCTATCTGTTGTAATAATACCATTTTCACCAAGTAATACAGTACCATTATTAGACATTATGGTAAGTTTACCGCTATTGTCATCTAATGAAGCACTAACAGTATCTTGTGCGATAGTTCCGTCTGACTTAATTACAGCGCTACGATTATATATCTGTTCTTTAGAATAAATAGTATTAGCTGCCGTAACTAACTTGCCTATTAATTCTTCTGTATTTGTATCTACTGTTTCAATTGTTATTTGATGGTTTGCAGGATTAGATAAACTTCTTACAACACTTGTAATATTGGCTTTTTCCTTAACTATACCAAGTTTATTATCTGTAACATAACAATAATCTCCCGGATTAGGCAACACTAATTCTGGCTTATTTAAACGGTATACAATATCATGATACACATCTTCTGTCATTGTAGAATATTCAGGTAAACCAGAAACATCAACAACACCTAATTCATAGGTAATTAAAGGTCTATGATATAATTTCAATGCTTTTAATCCCGCATACCATAAGTTATAAATATAAACCATTGTATCGTCAGTAAACACACCTTCTACGATATAGTCTCCATATTTTTCTCTAAGACCATGCTCTAATGAAGTAATCTTATTTTCTAGTATCTCAACTCTTTCAAGCAATAATGTAATAGCAGTTTCTACTTCTGCGATTTTTTCTAAAGCGTATTGCTTATTTATTTCTTCTGTTACTAATCTATTTCTTGCATTATAATAATTGTGAGCCAAAGAAGTCTCTTTAGGATCACCTGGCATTCCATCTGGTATCATATCAATATTAGCAGGTGGATTGAACCAATATTTCAATGCATCACTAGCAGTGTCATAATCTGTTTTAGGATATAGTTCCTGTTCTCTTAATTCTTCAAAAAGACCAGTACCTCTATTTCTAGCTTCTAAGCTTCCATTAGGACTATAAAGCCATTCCTTTTCTCTCTTTTCTGCATCGGCTTTTGAATCTTTAAGATCTCCTTCATTCCATCCCAAATAATAGCTAATTGTATCTTTGAAAGAGTATGTATTAGCATACCAATAAACTTCTCCAGTATCTTTTACTTTTACCATATTACCTATTTTAGGATTTGGAAAAGCCTCTGATATTTTATCAAATGTTGGTACTTCTACCGCTTCTGATTTGGAATATTGAACTTCAGCTAAGCTCCATCCTTCTGTTTTAAAATCAGCTCCAGGAGGATAAAGGTAAAGCCCAGTATCTTTTAGTGAAGTAATTCCATCTTTTGTTTCATAGATTGCATAAGTCGTTCTCAAAGACTTATCAATGGCTTCTGCTGCTATTTTACTTTCGTCATAAGCATTATTCCAATTCAATAACTCTTGACTTAATGTGCTATATTCTTTAAGCAATGGAGCTCTTTTTTTATTTAAATGGCTTATTGGTAAAATAAAATTATATTTAATATCATTAACCTGATCTTCTGTCATTAGTTTTCTGTCTAAGAAATAAGAAAAATCCATTATATAGTTATCTGCATACGGAGATAATACTTCCCACCAATGATAGAATTGTCCTTTATCTACCCATTGATCATTTTCTCTATCAAATCTTCTTTCAAAAGTAATGATATTGCTTGCTTCAGAAGGCTCTGAACTTAAATAAGTATCGAACCAAGCGTTTGCTTCTGGAACCCAAGAATAATACGAATCTTGTTCTCTAATAAATACTGTTTGTCCTAGTTCTCCTGTGGCAGGTAATTGATCCAGACCATTTATTTCAGGTATAGCTCCTGTTCCCCAAGAACTAACTGGTAATTCACCAACTAAAAATGTATTTGTAATAGGCAATCTTTTGCCATCTTTTTTCGTTTTTTCTATTAATTGATCCCAAGTATATTTTTTTAAACTAATCTTAGCATACTGTCCTTCCCTAGGATTAGTTACTCTAGCATTTAAATCATCCAAAGAATTGTAATCCGCTAAATAATACTCTGGATTTACTCTATTACAATCTTGTATGTACACTTGTCCATTCAAGTCTTCTCCGCCGTATACCCATAATTTAGATACGGCTTTTTCTCCATCTTGAGTAATTCTACTACTTTTCAAATTATCTCTATATAGATATGTTAATCCATTGTCTTCCCCAGGAACTGATTTTAAATTAACAATCTTATTAACATGATCAAAACGAGGATAACATTTAAAAGCGTTGCATAGTTCAGATATTGCGTTATACGCATTAGAATTATCGAAATATAAATATGTACTTAACTCAACTTTCTTGGGATTCACCACTCCGTCTTCAGCTAATTCAACAGTTCCGTTGTCTATATATATCTTATCTACTTCTCCGACTTTCCATCCGGTACCTTCCAAGATATAATCTAAGTATTTATCTGCATAGTTAGGAGCAAGATAAGGTTTTTGTGGATCTAATTTTGCCCATTTTCCCTTTAGAGTATCTTTTGTTTTAAACACTTCTCTTTTATTCTTATGCGTATCTTCCCAAGTATCATTTACATATTGCCAAACAGTTCCAGTTTCGATGACATACATTGTTGCTCCGCCAGTATAAGAAGGAACAGTATCATCTAAATTTTCTACCTTATATTTAGTTCCTAGAAAATCATTTGGGAATTCAAAATCTAAGGTTTCATATATATCATACAAAAGTCTACTATTTTCTCTATATAACAATCCATCATAACGTCCCATCGTTTTTTCTGGGTCAAACCACACAGTGTCCCAATAAAATTGAACTATGGCAGGATCAATATCATTTATCCCAATTGAACCGTAGTCATATTTATTTGGATCTGGTGCTAGTGGATATCCACCCCATTCAGGACTCCATACTGGTTCTGGAATAATATTGCCATCGCTATCTTTTATACAAGTTTGAAAAGTTCCCGTTTCTGAGTTAACTTCTAACTCATGCCAGTTGATGAATTTACTCTCATCATTCAAGTCTTTTTTACTTGGGTCAGTATTCACTAATCTAAAAGCTCTATTTTCACTTGGTATATAAGCAAATGCCCCAGGTAATGCATCTAACCATCCACCCAATTCTGAATAATTATTAAAATTCATTCGAGATTGAACGTCAGCCTTAACGTAAAGAACTTTCCCGTCTACGTTTGGAACCTCATTATTAGGTGTCATAGAACGTTTTTCATCTAAAGTATCTTCTCCAATAGTTATACCATTTTTAGCCTTAGATAAATTATGTCTTGGATAATCAATACAAGTATAAGATTTTAGAACTATTCCATTTTCATCTCTACTATCTTCTTCTGGCTGAACTATAAAATATAATATTAATTCTTCTTCTTTATCTCCCGTCTTTGTAATGCGTGTATACTTTAACTTAGACAAGGGAAATAAATGTTTTAATATTGGGTTATCTATTAACTCTCCATTTTTTAATATAAAAGCAGGAGCATCAAATGTTAATTGATACCATCCAGCCACATCACTCTCAAGGTTGACATTAACAATTCCTCCTTCTATATCCGCATCTGAAGAAGTAAACAAAAGACATTGATTTACGTTATTGTAATCAACAGCATTAATTCGTTCTCTTATAAATATCTTCTCCATCTTCTCACCTCTCTTAAATCATATATATTGTATCTATGTAAATCGGCGTTTCATTAGCAACTGCAGTAGTAGCAGTTGGGAATACTTGTATATTTCCATCGCTACCTATTCTAATGTGTACTCCGATGCCATTGGAGTTATTAGGAGACATATAATCTCTTGTGTCAGAAGGTCTATATCCTTCTGGTATTGTACATAAAGCATTCCATGTGCCTAAAGTCAATTCTCTACTAATCAAACCTCTTAATTGAACGATACCAGTAAAAGCTTCTTTTATTGCGACTGGCATTTGTCCAGAAGCAATAGAGCATCCTTCTGCCAAAACACACTCTGCCGTTGTTTTTTGAATTAAAGTTTTCCAACCAGTGTCGTAATCAGTATCACTATTTTTAACTAACACTTGTCCTACAGTTCCTCCTTCAGAAACACCCCAACCAATATCACCTTTTGGGCCTTGCGTACCCATAGGACCTACGTCATACCAGCTTTGACTTGCGACAAGTAAAACTGCAATATGTGGTATTGGAAAGACATTTCCCTCTTCATCTTTCAATATTAAATAAACATTATTATTTGTAACTGTAGACGGCTCTGGTAAAGAAGCAAATGATTCTAAAGTATCATAAATTTGAAATGGACTTCCTGTTTCTCCTTGTATCCCCTGAGGTCCTTGTTCACCCTGCGTTCCTTGTGGACCTTGAGGTCCTGCGACTCCACTAAATGGACCATTGTCAGTCCAGGTGTTATTTCCGACTAATAGTATAAACAAGTGTGCACCATCTTCATATTGTACTCCACCAGCATCTTTTTCTACTAAATAAGCAAAATTGTTAGTAACCGTAGAAGGTTCTGGCAATAAAGTCATATTATCTAACACGTCTGTTATTCTAAAGCTATCTCCTCTTGGACCCTGTTCTCCCTGAGGACCGACGCTTCCAGTTTCACCTTTTGGACCCTGCTCTCCTTGAATACCCCTAGGTCCAGTATCTCCTTTTTCTCCTTTTGGACCAGTTAATCCAATGTTTCCAATAGGACCCTGAGGACCTTGAGGACCTGCTGGACCCCTTTGTCCTTGAGGCCCTTCAGGACCAACTAATCCTTGTTCTCCTTTTTCTCCTTTTGGACCAGCAATTCCTTGAGGTCCCTGAGGACCAGTTAATCCCCTTTCGCCTTGCGTACCAGGATCTCCTTTATCGCCCTTAGGACCTTGTGGACCTCTAATTCCACCATCTTCATATTTAGATTGTAACGTCTCACCATCATTAAATATAATTTCTTGAGCATTACCCGTGCCAGACGAAACCAATCCTAACTCCTCAGATGTCTTATTTCCAATCAGTTCTTTTCCGTTTATTTGAGGTTTCTTGAACAACTCTTCATAATTTTTTGTTCCAGAACCTCCTCCACCGGAAATATTTACTTCATTAATAGCAGCTACTAAACTACTCTTATCTGTTGTATTTAATTCACTCAATATTCCTAGATTCTCCTCAGCAGTACTAATACTTCGAGTATTGGTTCTAACGTCTCCTCTCAACGAAGAAGTTTCTTTTTCTAAAACGGTAAGTTTATTGTTAATCATTGCACCGTCACTTTGCAAATCTTTTATTTCTTTCTTAATTGGATCTATTTTTAAATCAACTTCAGTCTTTGTATATGTCTCATCTTTCTTCGCATATCTATCATCATGATTATGATCTAATTTTGAATACCTGTCATCATGATTATGATTAATATCTGACTTATTATCATTAGCATTCTTTACTCCACTTTCAATGTTATTCATACGTTGTGCATTCACTAATGTTTCATCATCTTGCCATGCGGTAGGTGTATAAGCCATGTCTATCCCCTCCTTTTCCTATTATATAGTATCGATAAACCATTCACAGTATTTAATACAGTATACCAGATAATATGCTTTTTGTCAAACAAAAAAAGAGCTCTAGGCTCTTATAATGTAGTTTCATCAACTAAGATAAACTGAGACCAAAAATCAAATTCATTGTAGTCTGTTATTGTTGTTGGACTTGTGATAGTATGTGCTGATATATTTATTTCTGGTTTATAATTAATACTTTGATTTAAAGTTGCTTTAAATATATCTATATTAGAACTTCCATCTGTTAAAATTAGGTTTGTAACTAATGGAAGTTCGAAATCATCAGGATAATAAGTTACATTAAGAAATTTACTTATTAAAGTATCTGTTGTGCTTGGTGCTGAAGGTGATGCTTTTAATATCGGAGTTTTAGTACTTACTTTACTCCTTGTTGAACTTGTATGTTTATATTCTGAATATAATTCGGTAATATTATCTGGAATATTAAAATATAATTTAGTACCATTCTTAAGAGCATCCCCAACTTTTAAAGGTCTTATATTAGGATCTTTAATATAAATATGTCTATACGCTTGACAATCAGTAACTTCAGTAACATCTTGTACTTTATCTGACATTTTATACTTATTTTCGTTTACTTCCAATTTATTTGTTTCAATATTATAAAAATATATATTATTTCTTAATACTGTAGGTCCAACACAAATACCATACTCAAATGCACCATCTGTATATTCTAACAACCTGACGTCGTAACTTCCGGGTGAACTATTGTTATATATACAAAAAGCTCTTTCTGATTCGTTGAGGTTAAGATCAGTCTTATCAGCAAAATTATCAGGAAAATCTGCGTATAATGTTTTATTTCCTAATATATCCCCAACCATTATTCTTCTTTTATAATATTCTTTTATTGGATAATAAATACTGCTTCTTCTTTTAATCCCTATCATAATTTTTTACTCCTGTGGTGCTGTATATTTACTTCCTTTGACAACACAGTTCATCACAAAGCCATTCCAAGTGAATACCATTTCATACACTTTTAGTAGTTGTGGTGTAAATATACCATCTACTACATCATCCCCAACGATACTCACTAAATCACCATAATCGGCATCCCAAGAGAACGCTGTTGTTGCAGTAGAACGATGAGGTGTTTTAAATACAACCGTACATCCAAAAGTACTCTCTTCTCCTATTTCAGAAGTATCGAATCCAATTGTTAAAGTACAATTTCCTTGGCTTCCTTGCCAGATTCTCCATTCAGAATTGTCGCTTGCTGCATTTAAGATTAATTGTAAGTTTGGATATGTTCCAATATGTATTTGTGGTTTTTGTCCTGCTTTAGCATGCTCTAATTCGGTTCTTAAATAATCGATTTTTTGATCTGTTATAAATTCTTCTGTCATTAGTGCCGAATAAATTACATCTTCTACCTTAGAAGTTGTCTCCATAGTTAAATACATTGCAATAGATACTGTTACTTCCATTGGAGTATAAACATTTTCTGGACAAGTGAAGGTCATTTTTATACTATCTCCGGTATTTACTCCTTCTATTGTTCTCGATTCTCCTATTACGCTTGTTTCCAATAAGACTCTATGTTGAGTAGTATTTTCAATTTTTAATGTACATTCTCCCAATGTGGCAGATTCTGTTGAAGAAGTAATAGTTGCTAAGAATCCCATTGCACTCATGTTTTCTTCTGCTATTGTAAGTGTTGTTTCATACGTCATCCCATCGGCAGAAGATGCACTAAAATCAATAGATTGATCTGGATGATTAAAACCATTAGCCCCGTCAGTTATTGTACAAGTTGGTAAAATGCCTCCACGATAATCTTCATAATGATGTGTATGGTGTTCATTCATGTCATATTTCATATTTAAAACATCTGTACGTAGCGAGCTTTCATTCATTTGATCATTTAATTCTGAGTTTCCAACAACATAATTAGTATAAGACGCTGCTGAAGTTGTTTGTTTTGGTTTTTGCCAATGTTCTATTTTAAATACAAATTCATCATTAGCAGTTGCTGTAGAATCTCCAGTATATTCGATTGTTACTACATCATTTTTTTTCATATTCCATTGAGAATAATGAGTTCCAAATCCTTGTAGCAATCCAATATAATAATCTTCGTTATTTATTTTTGCTGAGAGCATTCCCATTCTTCCTGTTGTTGAGCTCGAATTAGTCAAAGAATAATATACACCATCTACATCTTCATTGAACTTAATTGTTGCAGTCTTTGTTGTATTTCTTGCACCTTTTACTGTTAATGTCTTAGCAGTCGCATCCCAAACAAAATCTCCTGCAGTCACAGTTATATTTGGCAATGCATCTATTTCTTTATCATATACATAATAAGATTCATTATCCATCTTAACTTTTGTAACCCAACCTTTCTTTTCGGTATCATCCCATAAAAGACTATAAATGCCTTCTCCAGTGAAGCAATAAGCCGTTCCACCTGCATAATATATTACAGCATTTTTTTGGACACGAACTAAAGAATTGTCGATAACATTTTTAAATGGTTCTGTCCCATAATAAAGGATACCATTATACATAGAGTTATATCCTAAAACTCTATAAAAATTGTCAGTGCTACCAGAGAAAACGCTTGAGATATCTAATTTCCCAGTCTTTTCTTCAGTGATAGAAGAATCTTCTGATATAGTTATCGTTTTCCAATCATGTCTGTTTCTAAGGTCGTTATATTTATTTTCTATAACTTCTCTTACTTGATAAGTAACAAACGCTAACGAATCCTTGTCTACTACTTTAAAATCGTCATTATATCTATAAGTATTCATTCTTTCTCCCTCCTTTATTCATTTTATCTTGGCGGATTACCTTGAAGTACCTTATCTATATCTTCTATATCTTCTAACGACATAAGATCTAGGGTATCACTTTTCGTTTGCATTGTTATAGTAATATTTATAGTTTTGGTGCTTGCTGTGTCTCCGTCCGCTGGAATATCAATTTTTAACGCAGTGTCAGAAGAAACTATATGGACACCATTCCAGTAGACTTCAGCCATCCCTTCAGCACTTATGAAATAAGAGAAGTATTCAAAATTATTGTCTTGTCCATTTTCATAATTCCAACTATATCGTCTAAGTTTTTCCTGTTTTTCCTCATATAATATTTGTAATCTCCACACTTTTTTAAAATCATCTTTTTTAAAAGAAGTAGAAAAAGGAATGGTGCCCGAATACCCCTCAAATTCTCCTCCTTTTGTAAAAGTAACATCACCTTGAAAAATAATATTAGAGATTTCATAAAATGGTCTATTCTTTATATAATCAGCAGCCTTCTCATCATTTTGATTATAATTCGCTTGCACATTTATCTTTTCTTTTCCATTTGCCTTTCCTACATACAATTCGTTGGTATCTGTTGTAATTGCCAATTCACCTTGAGCAAGAGTCGTGTTATCAATGTTACTAGACAATCCACGCTTTATTTTTATTGTGTTCGCCATTATCTCGCCTCCTTTCTATTTTTACTTAATTCTATACCACATATATACTTCGAAATATGGGGGGCATTACGCCCCTAATTCCACAATTAATTTCCTCCTATTTTTAATTTACTAAACTGGATATGACACTAAGTGATTTAAATACAATGATTGAGATCCATATTCTGTTTGTTTTCTGGCTATTTCTATATGATTTGGTAGTTTCACCTTACCATCAGGTGAAATAGCGACTGTACATAATTGATTACATTCTGATGTATCCCTACATGTTAGAAGTGTTGTAAAATAAATTGTTTGAATAGGTCTATACTTTTCATTTAATGTAAGTAAATATTGACCATCTATTGCTGTATCAATACTTAAATCTAAACGCAAAGCTAAATTAAGATAAGCAATTTTTCCTATTTTACGTATCTGTAGTTCTCCACCAGCGTTACCTGCGTTATAAGTACATACACCATTGCTTGATGTTGTTGTACTAGTAATCCATCCTGTATCACTGACTAAATTAGTTACATATTCTTCAGTCGCTAGTTTTTTGCTTCCTGAGTCTTTATTAGTTCCAGAAGTACTTCCTGTGTAAACATCACCAGCAAACCAAGCGTTACCGTGCCAGTCGATTGTGTGGGCGTTAGATCTTACAATTTCATAATGAGAATCATAGTCACCATTACCAACAATATGTAACATGCTGGTGTCTTCAATATTAAATTTACCTTGGACATGTTGATTGGTTCCTGATGCTATTGTTCCTATACCTTCTGCATGAGAATCAAGACCTGATGCTATAGTATTACCACCTTCTGCATGAGCATCGGTACCTGATGCTATTGTGTTAGATCCTTCTGCATGTGCTTGGTGACCTGATGCTGTTGTATCCCATCCTTCAGCGTGTGATGCTTTACCAATTGCTTTTGTACTATTACCTTCTGCATGAGATGCCTGCCCAAAAGCTAATGACCATTTTCCTTCTGCATGAGAACAATCTATTGATGTAATTGTTGTGTCTCCTAAATTGAAATTATCCTCTATGACTATATAATAACTATAGTCATTACTACCTGTACCTAAATTAAAAGGTTTGATGAATTCAGTAACTGTAATAGTTTTTGTATTAGAATCTATTGCTGTTATTTCACCTGAAAATAAGTTATAACTACTATTATTGTTATTACCATTTTGTATACTAATTAAAGCATAACATTTCATACCTATTCTTAAATTATAAATTGAATTTAATGTATATGTTTTATTTGAAGCATCAAAACTAGCTACCGAGAAACCTCGAGTGCCTGCCTTGGTATTATTTCCTAATGCCTGAGAATAATCTCCATATGCATACACTTGATCACCGAAAGCTATTGAATACTTTCCTAGTGCTCCTGCATATAAATTTGATGATTTAATAGAATATTGTCCGGAACCATCCTTTATATTATTTATTGGTGTAGGTAAATCTGATTTATAAACTAAATTGTTAAAATGGGGATCTAGAAATGAATCAGTCCTAGAACTACCACTTGGTAAATAATCTACCCTTTTAGATAATCCATTTGTTCTACTGTTTGATATTATGATGCATTTACTATTTTTTATTGGATTGTAGTCATCTGTAAAATAGTAAAATATGTCTCCCTCTGTATCATTGCTTGAATTATAAATGTTGTCATTATATTTATATAAAATAAATGTGTCATTTGGTGAGTACTCAAGATCTAAAACATTCGTATCAGATGAAGTTTTTTTCATTGTTAATTTACCACTGCTTGAATCTTTTGCTTGCCTTATAATAGCTCCTGCGTTATTATCAGTAAATGGATCTTGATCTAGTATAAATTCAGTCATTGTTATATTATAGTGTCTGTTATTAGGGAACAATATATTTTGATAAATATAACGATCACTATCAGATACTAATGCCTCAAAGATACTATATAAATCATAAGTTCTTAATACTTCATTCTTTTCTCTATTAGAACTAGGGTACGATTTAAAATCAAATGTGTTTGTTACATCTCTTTCAGTCAATATATATCTTCCATGTGGATATAATTTAAAATTATTACTCATATATTTACCTCCTTCTATTTAATTTGACTATGATCTTCCCAGTTAAAAGATACTAAGTAAAGATCATTATCATCATTTATAGCAACTACTAGATTTGGACGATAATTAGTTTTATTTGAATCTGTCAAATTGTTACGTATTATAAAATTTTCTTCATATTGGTTCATATATTCATCTAACTCGGATGATGAGTCTTTACCTAAACCAGAAATAACATCAACTACACTATAAACAAATTTATCTTGTATTTGTTTTAGTTCTGATCTATAACCTGTTAATAATAGTTTTTGTATTGATGGAACTGTTGATTCTACAAATGATGCAATATAATATAAAATAACATAATTAGATTTATTGTCTATACAATTTACAAATAAAATACCTAAACCTGATGAAATAAAGGATAGTGCATATGGTGTTGAATTTGTTACATCATATAAATCTGACGGAAAATTAAAACGTGATAGATTTGCTGTAGGAATTTCAGATCTACTTACACAATTTTCAGATGAATTATCCACTGTTAATGTAATATTACCAACTTTTAAGTTATTCATAAAGTCTAGAACATCGTTATTATTTTCAAATGTTTTATACACATTCCATGTCTCAAGTGTAGGATTCGTAAGATCTAATAAAGTTTCTGATATTGTTCCTAAATCATAAAATGGTCTATTCTTAATATAATCAGATGCTGTGGAATCATTTTGATTATAATCGGATTGTATGACTGGACTTTTTACCCATGTATAAGTTAATGTGTCTCCACTAACGTTATAAGTAAGATATATTCCTCCATCTATTGCCATTGATGTAAATATTAAAGTGTACTTTGTTATTTGTTTACCTGTTGGTTCAATTATCTTTGATTCTGTATCTCCAAAACCACATACATATTGACCAATAGTGTAAGTTAATGTTTGGTCTGTGGGTTCAATCGTTGGTGCTAAAAGAATACTAGGTTTGACAAGTTGATGTTCTGATATAGAACCATCTTCTTTTAAGAATAAACTTTTGATTTTTTCTTTCTTACTTTCATCTGTTTCATAATAGTCTATGATTACAAGGGACTCGTCATCCTTGTTAAGTTGAATAGGTCCTTCAGATGTACCTACATATAATTTATTACTATCTGTAGTAACTGCAAGTTCACCTTGTAACAAATTTGACTTATTAATGTTGGATTCAAGTCCTCTTTTAATTTGAATTTTATTTGCCATTTTTATATTACCTCCTTATTTTATAGGACACTGTGCGTTATGAGCAACTACAGAATTAACAACATAATTATGATGTTCTCCATTTACGGATAAATTATACATAGTAATTGGCTCTATTGTTTCTCTAACTATTTGTTTTATTCCTATCTCTCCATTAATTGTAACAAGAATATCTTTATCTGTCAATAAAGGCAATCCCTCGTGCCCTGTTAAAGAATGATATCCTTCTATTGTTAATAAAGGATGATATGCATTCATTTCGATAGTTATACCATTTTCCAGTACAATTGTGGCTTTATCTGTGACATTATTATTTCTTGGTGTATCCGAAACTGTGGATAACTCAAACCTTTTTTCATCTTCATTGTAAATAACAATCTGTTCTCCAACTTTTAAATCTTCAATATTCTTAGTAACTCCATCTAAAGATATCCTAACTTGAGAGCCTTTAATGAAACAACATACATTTTCCCATTCTTTTTTTAATCTTTCCAAATGTCCAGCTTTCCATTCTCCATTTACTTTTGTATATATCGTCTTTATCTTCTTCCATTCGTTATTCTTTTTAAAATATCCTTTTCCTTGAGACCAGATTGAATTTTTATTTACACTTAATCTTGCCTGATCCTGAACCCAAACAGCATAAAAAGTTATCGTTGCCTCGCTATATCTACTTAAATCTGAGCTTAGAGTTTGTCCTGGAGAATAAATAGTATCTTCACCGGCTTGCGCCCATCCAACAAAATCATAACCGTTATAAGTTGGAATTTGTGAGCTCAATACAAGATTTTGTCCGTATGTTTTTACTTGTGTTGATGGTGCATTACTACCGCCGTTCGCATCATATGTAATGTTATAAGCTACTGGAGCATAAAAATATTCGGCTGTTCCATTAGCGTCAAAGGTATATGTTGCATAATTATTTGTAATATCAGTTACTTGAGTGGCACATACATACCAAGTAACAGCAGCATTATTGTCTCCATTATTTGCTCTTATTGCAACAAACCCTAAAGTAGAAAAATCTCCAGAAGAACCTGCATGAACATCATATACGTATCTATACCAATCACCTGTTCCAGCAGTATCGGTAAGCCATTTACTATATCCTCCATCACCGATTGAATTACGATAATCTCCAATTGTATAACCTACAGGTATTTTTGCCCATATAATATGTCTATATATATGATTAGCAGCAGAATGAGTTGATAAATAGAATCCCCCACAATAAGGAGAAGCTGTTCCAGCTGCTTTGTCTATCCTTATATAATAAGCCCTTCCACCATTTCCAAAGTATTTACAAGCCGATGGCACCCCATCATCATCTTGTACTCTTGTATGAGTAACTGTTCCATTTGCACTGTTATTGTAAACTTCAATTCCTCCATTTCCCGATTCAAATACGGAATCTTTTGATGAAATACTGCTTAACGAACCTGTACTATAAAATCCAGCAAACAAATATCCTGTTGGTGGAGTTGGGTGTGGAACATTATAAGTCGTATTATATTGTTGAGTTATTGTGGAAATTTCAGTTATTCCCTCTCCTTTATATGTCCTAAAAGTGTAATTCTTCCAAGCAGTTTTAAAGTTAACAGAAGCTCCACTGCTAGATAAAGTTAAACTCCAAGGACCTGTTGTATTACTAGGGCTAATACCAGTCACAGAAGATAATTCTCTATGCGCTCCTGGCGTAAAATTTCTGTAATTAAAAGTTGTTCCTATTGTATAAGAATTAGCTCCTTCATTATATACTCTTGTATAGCTTCCACCATTTATTGATTGCTCTACAGTTCCTGCTTCACCAGTTTGGTAAGGCTCTGAGCCGTCAGGATTCAAAATGTTTAAGTTAAAAGAAGCTGTTTTCGCCCCTATATTATCAGTACCACTTACTGTTTTTGTACCAGTTGTTGGTAAATATGTTGCGCTACCTGTTACACCATAAGAGAAAGAGCTTGTGATACTTCCTCCCTCATTTCCTACCGAAGCGGAGCCACTAGTTAACGTATAAACTCTTCTATAAGTTGTTCCTCCTATGCTTTCAGAACAAGCAACCCAGCTTCCCTCTGAATTGGGATAATTACCTGTTGTATTTAAAACAGTATTCCCTCCTACTACACATTTAACTGCATGGGACCATGAGTAATAAGGAACGTAATTTCCTTTAGCAAAAATTTTAAAGTAAGCCGTAACCGTTCTATCGGATATTGAAGTATCAATTACCCAAACAAACTGGTTCTTTCCATTTTGAGACTTACTAACACTTCCATAAAAACGACTCATATTTCACCTCTCTAACTATCTAATAAAACATATAAATCTCCGTTTTTTCCTATATCATTGCTTGGCGCAGTTGTCCCACTATATACAACAGGCAACTTAACAGACCCATCATCCTTGTTTTTGCCACTCGTAGAACCTGTATAGACGTCGCCAGCAAACCAAGCGTTACCTTGCCAATCTAATGTGTGAGCGTTTGATTTATTAGAATATCTACTACCATTCCCCACGATATGAGCACTTGTTGTATCTGCTATATTAAATTTACCTTGGACATGTTGGTTATTTCCTTGTGCTGTTGTACCACTACCCTCTGCATGAGAAACGAGTCCTGATGCTGTTGCATTATCACCCTCTGCATGAGAATAATCACCTGATGCTGTTGTTTGATTTCCTTCTGCATGGGAAGTCTGTCCTGACGCTATTGTGCTATATCCTTCTGCATGAGAAGCGCGGCCCGATGCTTCTCTACTAGCACCCTCTGCATGAGAATAATCACCTAATGCTTTTCCACTACCCTCTGCGTGAGAAGCGAGTCCTGATGCTATTGTACTATCACCAAATGCTTGTGCATGTTCACCCAATGGTGCTCCCGTTGTATCATAAGCACCAATAGACCTAATGCTTCCTTCGGCTTTTCCATTTACCAAATTACTTGGCATTGTATCTATTGTCTCATTAACAGCTGTTTTAATTTGATTCATATCTGCTGCTGTAACCTTATTTTCTGCTACAACATCTGGTTTTTCTTGAAGGGCTACCTTATCAGCCCATGTAATTTTATTAGCCATTCTTCACCCTCCTATCTTTTTATTTGAGCTATTTTGTCAGCATAACTTCTAAAAGTATCTGTTTCTAATACACTTACTCCTGCTGCTACAATAGCTCTTTTTATATTTTCTTTTGTTTTACTTAAATAATATATTTTCTTTTCTACTGCCGTACCAGATGTAAGTGTTGTATTATCTGATATGTGTGTAGTATTTTTTATACTATCTATCTTGTTTGCATAATCTCTAAATGTAGTGTTTTCTGGCACATCTACGCCCTGAGCGATGATAGCCTCTCTTATTAATTTCTTTGTTTCTTTTATGTATTTTATTTTCTCTTTAATAGAGCCCATCTCGTTCTCACCTCTTTAAAAAAATAAGGAGCACTTATTAGAAAGTGCCCCCATCAATTACGTCTGTTTTACTTAGTTTATTTGCTAAACTGTTATTAACTTCAGTCTTTGTGTAAACGTCACTACTGTTGGCTTTCTTACCTAATTCAGTATTAACTTCATCTTTAGTATAAGCGTTTGTAATGCCATACCCTGCCAATGTTGTAGATTTAGTTGCGTAATTAGATAAATCTATATTTACAGCCTTATCTGTAATTCCTAAAGCTGTTCCATTAACTTTTACTGCATCAATTTTATTAACTTCTGCTCCTGTTGCAATACCAGTTAATTTTGTTTTTTCAGCAGTTGTATAGTCGTTTGTAGATAATTGTTTTCCTGTTTCTTTATCTACCTTTTTATCTAATTCAGTATTTGCTGCTGTTTTAGTGTATGCATCTGTAATACCATAACCTTCAAGTGTAGTTGCTTTAGCGGCATATGTCTTACCTGCATCATCTTTAGTTAAGTATGGTGTTAAGTCTACTACAGAACCTAAGTTATCCCATCCTTCACCAGTCCATGCGACATTCATTCCTGTGTCTTCTAGGTTGTAAACGTCACCAGCTACTTGACCTTCAGTAGGTAATGCACTTTCGTTAACCACACTACCTTTGTATTTATAAACTGATGATACTTTTGCATCTACTTCAGTTTTTGTGTAAGCATCTGTGATACCATATCCTGAAATAGTTGTTGCTTTGTTAGCCTTGCCATTAACAGTTGTTGTTAATGTTTCAACTGTAGTTTTGTCAGCCTTCTTACCTAATTCAGTATTTACTTCTTCTTTTGTATAAACATTACCTGCTTCTGCTTTTGTTGCAATAGAAGCTTTGATATCTGTGTCATCATAGTTAGATAATCCTGCTAATTTTTCTTTTTCTGCTGTTGTGTAATCATTACTTGACAATACTTTTCCTTCAACTTTATCAACTTTTCCTTCTAAAGCTGTGCTCATTGCAGTTGCATCAGCTTTCTTAGCTATGTCTGCTTTAATTGCAGTATCATCATAGTTTTCAACAGAAGCTAATCTTGTAATTTCTGTATCATCAATTAAAGATTTTCCTGCTACTTTATCTACTTTTTTGTTTAATTCAGTAGTTAAGTCTGCAGTTTTTACATATCCTGCTAATTCTGCTTTTGTTGCTAATCCAGCTAAAGTTGTTGATAAATCTCCAATATCCTCAACAGTAATATTAGAGCCAGCTGTTACTCTACCTTTTGCATCAACAGTTACTTTTGAATAAGTACCAGCAGTTACTCCGCTAGTTGCTAATTCTAATGCCATCTCAACATTTTGAGATCCATCAAATGAAGTAGAACCAGTTGCGTCTCCTGTTGCTGTAATTGTTCTTGCTACTGTTAATTTATTAGCGCTTTCAACTGCTCCAGAAGCTCCACCTTTAACTATTTTTACATTTCCTTTATTATCACCAACATATAACTCTTGAGTATCTAATGCTACTGCTAACTCTCCAGCTACTAATGTTAGTTTACTAATGTCGGCTTTTAAACCTCTTTTAATTTTTAATGTATTAGCCATTTTTCTCCCTCCTTATTTATTTAACATTCCAACCTTTATTGGTTGCAATTGCTATTTCTTCTGCGGTTAATTTTGCTTTATTTGTATCTCCTAATTGAAGTGTTTGCGGTTTAACTCCTTTAGATTTTATATCATATAAATTATTTATTACATTCATTAAACTATCATGTGTTAATAATGGACTATCAGATAAGTTTAGAGTTAGACTTAAATTGTTTGCATTCCATCCAGTGCCATAACCCATGCCAAGATTTTTTAATCCACCTAGTGTCACCAACGACGAACAACCTCTAAATATACCTTCACTCATCATCAGTTTACTTGCATCGAGCATAGGCACTGTATCAAGAGATGTGCATTCATTAAACATCTCACCCATAATAGTGCAGTTTTTTGTATTTAACAAAGGAATTTGTTTTAGAGATGAACACCTTTCAAACATAGCAACCATATTAGTAACATTGCTTGTATCTAATGTTGGAATTTCAACGAGAGAATGACAACTTTCGAACATAAAACTCATATTGGTCACATTAAAAGTATCTAATACTGGTACAGAAGAAAGCTTCGCACATCCGTTAAACATCATATACATATTAGTTACATTTTGCGTATTCATCGCTGGAATAGATTCCAAAGAACTGCATCCAGAGAATAAACTGCTCATATTAGTGACATTACTAGTATTAGGATTCAATTCCAACAAAGGAATTCTTTCTCCTTCATAGCGTTCAAAGCAATTAGACATATCTTTTGGATATGTGAAATCTATCCCATACTTTTTAATAAAGTCATTCAGTCTTTGTACGCCTTTCAACGTTCCAGTAGTACCAAGCAACCCTTCTTGTTCTCCATTATTGTAATACTTTTTTGAAACCTCAACGTTATACTCATCTAAAGGATAATTTAAACTTAATGTTTTCCAGCCATTTTTGTATTTATACAGACCTTCAAAAACTTGATCGGTGCCAATCAAAAATGCCCCAATATATTCATTTGTATTTTGAATATTAATGTTTATCTTAAAATCTATTGTTCTTTCATCAACTAACTCAAAACTTCCTTCTACATCTAGAGATGGCTCTAATATATATGTAATTCCATCTTCTGAGCTATAAAAAACATTAGCTCTACTTTTGTCATCCATCTTATCTACTCGAAAATTAAAATCATTAGGTGACAAATCAATCATTCCCCAAAGGTCAACACTACTATCTGCTGTTCTTATTTCAGCATTATAATATTCAGTAATAGCATTTTCAAATACAACTTTTTTTGGAAAGGTTATTACATCAACTGCACGATCTTCAGTAATATTGGAGCTATTATAATGACAACACAAACAAGTATCTCCATCCTTTGCGTCTGTTATCGCATTCATTTCTTCTATAGAATTTCTTTGATATGAGTTTTTTGAGCTTGGTGTAGCTACTGCTTGAACTTCTTTAGAAAAACTTTCAGCACTTATTGTATCAGTTTCTCCTGTAATACTTCTGAAAGTGTCTGCGATGTCAGTAAGATAATTTACTAATATCCTTTTACCTTCTGTTTCCATTAGTACTTGCCTCCTAATGCTTCATTCACGGTATCTGTAACTATTTTATCAACTTGTTTTTCTGTATAATAAGTAGGATCTGTATAGCTGTCTCCAAATATGCCACCGTCTAATGATGAATCCCACTCAATGGCTCCATTATTTGCCTGTAGTATTAAATGAGATGCTGAACCATCGTAGCCAGATATTTTTTGTAATGTTTCTGGCAAATAGGTTTCAACCATTTCTTGAGCTGTATAAGTTTGCGTACCTAGTCCATCTACTACTATCTTACCGCCTTCATTTAAACGAGCGACAAAAAAGTAATAAACATAATTTTTTAAATCATTTTGTAAATACTCTAATTGGTAGCTCTCTCCTTCTGTAGTTAAGTTTTGTAAATTTCCACCTTGTCTTAATGCATAATGATTTCCATTTAAAGTACATAATTCAAAATTAGAGTATCCTTTATCTTTTACTGCCTGTAATATGTTTGCTATGTTTTCTTCAGTAAACCAATCGTCATCTGAATATGGGGCATAATATGTATAAACAGCGTTAGTATCTGTTCCTCCAGATACATTAGCACTAATAACATTATCTTCAGATATTATAATATTTTCTCCAGCAGTGTATGTTTTTACATTATCGTCTACATATTTTTTAGTTGCTGGTTCGGCGTCATAAGTCGGAATAAATACTTTTGGTGCATTTTTAGCATCCTCAGCTATTGGTAATAAGTTTATTCTAGGCCCTGAACCTGATCTCTTATAATTAAATGTCGCATTAGCAAATTCGTCATTAGTAATAGTAAGAACTATTTGAGTAATTGTTGGTTCAATTAACATAGAACCTGAGGTATAGTAACTCTTGTATTGTTCCCAAATATTTGGATGAATTGTTTCAAATATTATGGTCTGAATGGCATTTCCGTCTTCATCTGTTGATTCTATCTTTTGATGAAACATATATAATCCCATTGCATTATATCCAATGGAATGACTCAAGATAACTACTACTTTTTCCCAACCTACTGATTTTACTGCAGGAAGTAATACAGAATCAAAATATTCCTTTGATAATGAGTAAATATCATCTAGAATTACGAATTTGTATTCACCTACGTAGTTTTTAGAATCATCAACATATTTCTTTGTTGCAGGATTATAATCTCCAGTAGGCACAAATTCTGTTGTGTTAGTTTTTGCTAAAAAGTTATTATTACTATCTTCCAACATCATCATTACCATTTCCATAGTTCTATTTTCAACATTTTCTATATCTTTAGTAATGGCATATTCTGTTGGACCTTCATCACAAGAAAATTTCTTTACAACAGCTTTATATGGAGATACAGTATTATCAATATCAAGTTCCAACCTTAATATAATACGGGTATTATTTTGATTCATTGTCATGAAACTAGGATATGATGCTGAAATAGCTGTTGAAGTCCTAATGTCTGGACAAACCATTGTTCCATAATAGGCTAAAGTGATATATATTCCGTTCGTTGGTATATATAGACATAAATGGACAGTCTTGCCTGGATTATCATTTATTATTTTACCCAAGTCATCGTAAACATCTGTAAATTCAACAGATTCGTCATACTTAGGACGAATATTTGTTTGTAAAATATATGTAGGAATAACATCATCCGCCGCATTTATTACTTCACCATTAATAATGATGTTTTTCCCAGCTATTAAAGTATCTTGTTTCTTACTTAAAGCTTCATTAACTATATCTTTTGTATAATAATTTTCTAAATCAGGTATATTAATACCCAAATCTTCTAGTGTTTTGTTTCCGGTTAATTCTACATTGTTAATCTTAGGTTTATTGGCTAATTCTAAATAATTTGTAGTACCGCCTGTACTACTTCCACCGTTCTTGCCCAAAGCGGCAAGAGCGATTATTCTTGCTACTCCGTCTGTCTTAGCCATATTAATCACCTAATTCCTTCCAATGTATAACACCACTACCAGAAATCTCTAATTCCATTTCATCTATGCCTTCTACGATAGCAAGATAAAGACCTGGAGTAGTTGTCTCAGTTACTTTATCAAGAGTCGTCATGTTTATTAAGGCAATAGCATAGGAGTTGTTTGATTCAAAATTTGCATGAGAGCCTTTCATAGAAAGTTTTGCATCGCCATCAATTTGAATACTCATAGTATTTCCGGTAATATTCTTAATAATTTTATCTTGTGGCTTTACAGTGCCAGCATTGATAGTCTTATCTCTTAATATTTCCATGATTTCCCCTCCCTTCGTCTATTATATTAGGACTATTTTGTGTCCTTTTCTTCGTCTTCTTCTGGGATTTCAACTTTCCAAGTTATAACTTCAGTGTCTGCACTAATATTAGCCAATTTAGTAACACCTTCAATTGCCTTTTTACCTTGAACTATAATAGTTCCAATTACAACACCAAGAACACCAATACTTGACATAGCATTTAATAAATCATTAGATAATAATATTACGCCAAATGTATTGACAATCATTTCGTTTATAAAAGGTAATATTGTAAAAGCAACTGATAATAGAGCAGCGCTTATATAAAATATAGCAGACTTGCCAATTCCTTTAAATAGTTTCTTCCAGCTAAAAGATTCTTTTTTTGTAGCAACGTTATACAATGTTCCACAAATAGTATTAACAATAACCAAAAGACCTAAAATTATACCAAGCCATCCCATTGTTTTTAAAGTAAGTAAAATTGCATTTAACATTTTTATCCCCTCCTTACAAGGATGAGCGACTCCTTCTTAGGTAGTCGCTTATCTTTTTTTATATCTTTTTTAAAGCTTCTTTCTTATAGAATCCAGTAGTTCCTGTATTATTTCCTACTTGATATGGATAAGGTTTTCCGTTCCAAATCTTTAATATTTGTCTTTTCCAACCAATTCCATAAGCAGTATTACTTCCACCATAAGCACTACCATTTCCTGTTCCAATAATTTCAACAGCATCTCCTACATTTAATTCTGTAGATGGTGCTGGAGTAGGTGCTGGTGTTGGTTCTTCATATTTTTTGATAGAACTTTCATCCATCCAACCTAGATCTCCTGTAGTGTTATATGGATGTGCTGAACCAGGATTCTTTCTTGTTATATTAGTCACCTTATTACTAACATGACCTGCTGGTGATGAAGCAGTAGAACTTACATATAAAGGTCCATTAACAACTACTTTATCTCCAATATTAAATTTATCGCTTGGAGTTGGTTGTGGTGTAGGAGTAGGCTCTTCTGCATCTATAGCTTTTTGCACATCATCTGGTAAATAGATAAAGCATCTGAAATAATATCCTGCTCCAATTCCCCATCTACCATTGTTGTTACTTCTTGTACTGTTCCAGAATATAGCACTTGAACCCCATCCGGATTCTGAAGTATATACTGAATTACTATTATTTACTCTCTCAACTATAGCAACGTGTCCAGCAGCACCCTCTTTGCCCCAACACATGATAGCACCACGTCTTGGAGTGGAACCTGTTTTTAATCCAGCCGCTTCTGCTCTTTCTTTAAATCCCACTGCGTTACAATTTAATGTTGTATAAGTACAGCCAGTTGTTTCTCTAGCAATATTTATAATTTCATTAAATCTACCGCTAGCATAACCAACACAGTTTGCTAAAGCGTCTGCATATTGATATCTAGGATTTCCTTTTATACAAGTATTCCAACCACCAGAACCTCTAGTAATAAAATTCTTATTATTTGCAGGTCTTGTAGTTCTCATTGTAAAACCTGTAGCTCCTATCCCCTCAGGATCATCTGCATTTAAATTTTCAATTTCTCCATCTTCATTTAATTGCTCAGGACTATCTGTATTAAATTCATATTGAACATTTTCATCTGGTATATCATCTCTTATATAAGCCTTTGCAATCATTAATCTTGCTTCTTCAGGTGCGTTCTCAATGTTTTGTATCTTTTGTTCCCAAGTAAGTACTTCTTTGCACTCTTCCATTTTTTACACCTCCATTAAAAAATTCCTAAGAATTTCTTCTTTTTTCTTTTTTCATTATTTTCTACTATTTCATTAACTTTGTCTTCTAAGAAACCAGCCAATCTTTCTATTTGAATTACATCTACATCTTCTGGTCTTTCTGATGCCCACTCTACGGCAACAAATCCAATAATGTTATTATTTTTATCTCTAATCGCTACATCATAATAAGAGTATACATCTATAGATTTTTTAAATTCATAAGTGTTTCCCTTATCTTCTTTTATCTCCTCTATTGTCTTACATTCCGAATATCCATTGTGTGTAATTTCATATATCAATTTAGGCATAACAGATATCGGAATATTTGTACACTCTACCATTTTGCTTTTTTGTCCTGCTTTAAATACCTCATATGATGGAGACATTCTCAATGCAGATCTATAATTAGAATAATGTTGGCCATTGTGAAATTCAAATAATAATATTCTGTCCGCATTTAGCAATTCCTTATAATAATCCATTTTTTCAATTATTTGTAAATCAAGATTACTTTGTTCTTTAACACCTTTGCTTATATCTTCTTTTCTCAAAGCTGCATTTATATACTTAACACAGAAATAGATAACTAAAATAATCTCTGCCAAAGTAATGCCTATTGTTTTCGCTGTCTCTATAACTGCGTCCATAGTCTTACCCCCTCTCTTTCTTACTTTTTTCCCTCTGTTACTTAGTAGATAGAGTTAGTATAAATTAAGGTTTAATTACTTCTTTCTTCTTACAAGTCTTTTTTGTCCGCTGAAGTCTATAAACTCAGGTTCTATTGTTATTATACCACCTTGTTTATCTGTTGTCAAATCTGCAATCCAAGCCCCTTTTTCATTATTCAAGCCAAGACTTCTCGCATAAGGAGTTTGATCTATTGTAGATGGAACTTGGAAACAATGTACATCTGCATACTTCATATAAAATGAATTGTGGTAATGTCCCATTAACAATATGTCTGGTTTTTCTTCTGTAGGAATTTGCTCTACGTATTTTTGCATCCTATAACTTCTTGCGTAACTCTGGCCTTTAGAACCGTGAAATAATCTTAGCCTTGTCTTTCCATAATCAACATCTGCAACATCTTGTCCTAAATATATCATATCAGGACGCTCTTTTGCGACTGCTTTCCCTATATCAAAACCGGCATTTCTTACATGAGAATAATCGTGATTTCCTCCAATAAACATTGTCTTAATTCCGGTCTTAGAGGGATATTTCTCAACGATATATTCAAGTTGCTCTTCTGCCCCATGAGCTCTTAATTCGTAAGTATGATTTGGTCTATTTGGATACGCGCCATCACATAGGTCTCCTACGTGAAACACTGTATTTATTTCCTCATCTTCTGCTAAATCATATAAATATCTTAAAATATCTAATCTATCATATTTACTTCCCAAATGCGTATCGCTAATAAACAATAACTTATGCTTCTCACCAGCTGCCATTTTATAAACGTCCCTATCCTTAATAAGTTGTTCCTTTTGGTAAATGAAGAAGCCGTCTTTATATTCTGCTTGCCACCCATTTTGTTTCAACATTTCTACAAAACCGAACACTTCATACTCTTTTAATCCAGTTTCTAAAAGAATATCTTCCAAAGGTCTTTTCTTTTTTATTAGGTATTTTATTTTATTCATCATTTCTTTTTCATCCATAATTAAACCTCCATAAAAAAAGGCGCAAAAACACCAGTAGTTTTTACGCTATATCACTTCTCCATTTATCTCATCTAATAGAGATGCTAAAGTAGTTTCCATTTCTTTGATTTCGTTGATTGCTCCGACAAGACTCTCCTTATTACCTGTATATAATTCAGTTAAATCTCCTTGTTGCTCTTTTAACACTCTACCTTGGTTTGCAGATAATCCGTCTTTAGTTGAAGTAGAAGTTAAATTATCAATTATATTAGGAACATAAATTGCCATATTAACACCTCCATTATTTTATTGTTACCCTTTTACCCACAGAATTACTTTCGACTCCAGTGGTATATTTTATTTTTACTCTTATCCAGTAAGTCCCCGTTGATGGTTTTAATTTTTGAAAATATCTACCCAATTGCCAATTTGACCAAGTTTTCCCATCATCATAACTAATTGCATATCTTCTTGGAACAGCATTCGTCTCTGTATCGTCTCTTACTTCTGTAATGAGCACACCAGAATCTGCATGTAATATTGTTATAGCTGGGCGAGGAGAGTAAGGGGTATATGTGACGACTTCGGAAGTAAAAGTTTTTGACCTTCTACCATATGAATCTGCTACATAGTATTCGGCCTGATGTAAGCTTCGTACCGTAAGTTTATTATTAACAAAACTCCCTTTTCTTTCCCATACGTCCTGTCCTTTAATGCGTTCATAAAGCACAGGGTTATTGTAATTTCCTTGAATAGTAATAACCATCTTGCCACTACTTCTAGCTACAACTATACCATCATAATACTCTATAGGATTGTCATTGAAATCAATAAAATCAATAAACTCTATTTTAAACGGTATCTCCTTATCTTCGACAACATTGGTTTCTTCATAAACTCTCTTTGCCGTCTGACCATAGTTGTCTCTTATCATTAAATCATAAGTACCATTTTCCCAAACACGACAATGGTCGTAAGGAGACCAATATTTACCATCAGAAAACGAATACTCAAATTTTACATCTGGATGTTTCTCTGCCATATCAATCTCCCTCCTAACCGCATAGTATAGATTCTAATACGAAATCTAATACTGTGAATTCTTCTTCTGTTTTATTTATACCATTCCAAATCTCATTAATAGCATCTACTAAATTTGATTTTTCTGTAGTTGTTAATGCCGTTAGATCACCAACATCATTCTTTAATAATCTACCACTATTTGCTGCTATTATAGCATCTACTCTATGTGTTGTCAAGTCTGCTATTACAGGAGGAATAGATATATTCCAATCTGCATTTATTGTTATTTTATCTGCAAAAGGAGGATTATCTAACTCATTAAGTAATGATGTTATATATATATTATGCTTTGTTTTGGCTTTCCTTGGTCTGGCAGTATATCCTTCAGAAGTTTCTTTATAAACTCCTTCACTCTTATATGACTGAAATTTCCACGTTATTTGTTTGTTTGCATCTAATCCCAATAATCTACTTTCTTGATATAAACAATCAACATCTCGCCATAATACAACTCTATCTATTTGGTCATAAGAATATTCTTGGCCCAAATCAATTCTCACTGTAGTTCCTGCGCTGTTCTCATTTAAAGTACAATAAGAAGAACCATCATGATTACCATCAGTAATTTTTTCAAGATTGCTTCCGCTACCCTTTTCCATTGTAACATTTTTATTAAGAGCAATATTATTGCCTAATTTATCATAAACATCAAGTTCTATAATTTTTCCGTCAGAACCTGTTGTTGTTCCTTTTATATATCCATTTTGCGATATATCTATATATCTTATCTTATTATTTAACGTAACTATTGATTCTTTATCTAATGGAACTTTCTTTATAGACCTATAAATACTAAAACGAACATATCTTGCTGTTTCTTTACTTAAATCTGTTCCTGTACAAGTTATATATAAACGAGTACTGCTATCAGTATTTATAGATCCGGATTGTCCTGGTGTTACTTTTACAACTTTCTGAATAATATCTGAAACATTCGTTAATATAAGAGTTATACCAGATGAGGTTGTGAATTGCTCAACAGGAAATTCATACGCATAAGCATCATTAGGCATTATCTCGATATATTTTACTTTTGAAACGCCTACTCCTTCTCCATTAAAAGATATGGGAGAATTGACCGTCTCTGAATAGTTCCCATTCTTCCATTCTGAACTATACCCATTATAGATGTCACTTTTTCCAAGAGCATATCCTTTATAATGTTTAATTACACCATTAGAATCTATTTTCACAAAAGGAGTACTTGCCAATGTTTCAAAATCTTGTGAAGCCCATTGAGAATAATATACCGTTCCACTCTGTCCTTTAATGCCAACTCTAACTTTGCAAGTATATTTAGAACCTGGTTCTAAGTTATTATATACTTTACTATAAGGAGGAATTACATTGCTTGCCTGATAGTTCTGACTAGTTCCATCCTCTCTCTCAAGAATAGTTTCTATAACATAAAACTGTTCGACGTTAGATGGATTACTGAAGGTATAGTCTACTTTTACAGTTGTCTCTGTAATTTCAGATATGCCCAAAGCACTTATTGTAACAGTAGCAGGATCTGTTTTAAAAGAACCTGTAGCAGTAGAACTTCTTCCCTGCACACTGGTAACAGTCAATTTATAATAATAAGTTGTGTTTGCATTTAATCCATTAATTATATTTGTTCCTGTAATTGAACTTCCATAACTTGTAGAAGTACCGTATTCCCATTTGTATGAAGATAATGAATCATTAGTATCATAAGAAGCTGAATACTGCATTTCTACAGAAGTCTGAGCATAGGTCTTTACTCCATGCGAATTAATTGTCGGATTGTTTCCAGTTGTCTTAAAGTTACCAGTCTTAGCTACAGATGTTCTTCCCCAATTATCCGTTACGGTCATACTGTAATAATAAGTAGTATTTGGAGTTAATCCACTTATTGTAGTACTTGTAGAAGTTGAACCATAGCTTGTTGATGTTCCATATCTAATTGAATAACTACTGAAACTAGCATTTGTATCATAAGACACATTTGGACTTAGAACAGCAGTAGTTCTCGAAGGGGAAATCGCAACACTGCTTATGGCTGGGGCATTTCCCGTTGTCGTCACTGTTTCTGAAGATGTTGCTGTTAAACCAGCACTATTTGTAGCTGTTGCTCTTAATATATAAGAAGTATTCGGTGTTAATCCGCTCCATGATGGAGAAGTACCAGTTTTAGCACTTCCATTATTCAATGTCGTTGAAACACTAACGTTACCACCGTTTGTTCCAGCTGATGCAGATATAGAAGCGGTAATATTAGTTCTATCACGAGATACTGTTGAGAAAGAAACTGACGGACTTCCGATAGTAGGAGCAACGATATTTAATGTACCATTACCACTTACACAATATTGATTATTATTCCATCTTGCTGAAGTATATCCGCCATCAAACATAGCTTTAACTGACAAACTTACTGATGTTTTTGTCGTTGTGAATGTCCCACTCGCTACTGTTGAACCGTTAGACCACTGATCATAAAACCAATAAGTACTATAATTATCAGCACCATGTGTAAAATTAACTTCTGAGCCATCTATCCACGCAGCTGCTGCAGCAAAATTGTATCTTCCATTCCCATTATCACCAAGTTTTAATGACCAACTAATTGTATATCTGCCGTTTGTTGTTTCATAAGATACACTAGTTATATCTAAATAACCCCTACTGGAGTTATCATACCATTTTGTATATACTTGTTTTCCGGAGTAATTACAATTTACCGCTGCCATACTATCTCACCTCTCTAACTATTTGTATCTATCCAAATTATGTATCCGCTTTCTGGAATCTCAGGTTGTTGAGTTCCAACAACTAAATTAGTTGTATTCCAAGCAGTTGTCTTGTCTTGTTTTTTTGTAAATTCATTCTGAAGATCTTGTTGGTCTGCAATATCTCCACTTATTTGTCCCCATTTGTTATTTTTTGTAAATGTCTCATCAACATACTTTTTAGTAGCTGGATGATAATCACTTGTAGGAGTATACATAAGTGTATTATCTCTTGTTAATACTTGATTTTTTGTTGGTCTATCGTTTATTAACATCATTAGGTCTTCTTGGTCTTCTATATTGTTATATATATTACCCCATGAAGCTCCACCAGCAATCATATCAACATATTTTTTAGTTGCAGGATGATAATCTGTGGTTGGCTCATAGGCATTAATATTATCTAACTCTAATACATTATCTTTATCAGCCTTCTTATTAATATTTACATTTGCATTATCTAAACCTGTTTTTAACTCATTTATTGCACCTGTAATATTAGTTGTATCAGTTGTTGTTAAATCACTTAATGTGCCAATGTCATCCCTGACTTCATTAATAGCATTTACAAAATTATCTTTTTTTGTTGTATGTAAATTTGATAACGTTCCGTGTTCTGTATCTAATTCATTTATAGCATTTACTGCATTATCTTTTTTTGTGGTAGTAAGGGTTGTAATATTTCCCAAATGAGCTGAACGAGCATAGTAATCTGATGTTTGATTGTTTAACTTGGTTGCGTTAGCAGCATGTAAAACAGTCATATTTCCATCTGTTATAGAAATGTCTCCACTGGCATTTCCACGAACTGTTCCTAATGTTCCATTTTGTGCTGGATAAATATTAGGTTGTTCCAAATCTTGCCAATTGTTTCCATTCCAAATCCATTCGTGATGTTCTTTATCAACTAACTCCCAACCAGCTTGAACTGTTGTTCCACCCATTATTTCTAATGCTCTAGCTGTTAACTTTTCAGGAGTTACATCTTTGGTATTCAAGTCAATTTTACCAATTAAAATTGTTGCTCCTCTTAATGTATCTGTAATTGACTTTAATTCATTTATTGCACTAACTGCATCAGTTTTATTGTTAGTTGTTAAATTTCCAACATTACCAATATCTTTATCAACCTCATTAATGGCTTTTACTACTGTTTCTTTGTTTGTAGTAGTCAATGTATTAAGAGGACCAATCTCTTTGTCTAATTCATTAATGGCATTTACAGTATTATCTTTTGCAGTAGTTGTAAGTGTACTTACATTACCAATATCTTTATCTAATTCATTTATAGCAGATACTAAATTAGTTTTACTAGTGGTTGTTAAATCGACCAATTCTCCAGCACGACTATCTAACTCATTAATTGCTGCAACAGCAGTTTCTTTTGTAGTAGTCTCAAGCTTACTAATATCACCAAGTCCATTAATAGCATTAATAACACTTGACTTATCTGCTGTTTTTAATTCTGGAAGTTTACCCACTCTCTTATCTAATTCATTTATACCTGCCACAGCAGTACTTTTATTATCTGTTGTTAATTCCTCTATGGTTCCCAAATCATCATGAACTTCATTTAAAGCATTAACCATATTGTCTTTTGCTTCAGTATGCAACTTAGATAAGTCTCCCATCTCACCGTCCAGCTCATTAATTGCGTAGGTAACGATTTTATTTGTAGTTGTTAACTCCTCTACAGGTCCAACATTTGTATCTACTTCATTAATTGCTCCAACGATAGTACTTTTTTCAGCAGTAGTAAGATTCTCTAAATCTCCCATCTCTTTGTCAAGTTCATTAATTGCCGCAACTGCAGTACTCTTATCTTTTGTTGTTAATTCTTCTATTGTGCCTAAATCATCATGAATTTCATTAATTGCATTAACAATTCTGCTCTTATCTTCCGTGTGTAAATTCTCTAGCTTACCGATTAAGTTGTTTTCTAATATTGAAGTAACATTCATTATTGGTATCCATTTTGGTATCTTTATCCAATGACCTTCTTCAGCATAATCTTCTTTTACATAGATAGCCCAATCACTATCTTCATAAGTATCTCCAGTTGTTGTAGAAGTATATTTCCAATTGTTATCTCTTCCATCTGCTTTACAGATATATTTGGCATTTAATAATACTCCTGAAGTTGGATCTCCATCCACAACATAAGGTATGTTTGGTAAATCACCGTCATTGATTCCAAAATATCTTTCTTCGGTCGATGCTGTAACTAAATCATTCCTTTTGTTGTATTCGTACACAACACCATTTTCACTAACGGCACACCAGAATCCTTGAGTTAGTCGATCAGAAGGAATATTATTTCTGTCTGCGATAGTTTCTACTTGAGAATACTCTTTGTCAAAAATAACTCCTTCTACGGCTAATTGTAAATCTTCCGCCATTCTATTAAAATTATAATTAAGGTCGGTAGAATTGATTATTCCACCAATTTCTCTTAGTTTTTGAGTTATTGCCATAATTCTACCTCCTATAAGTACCTTGGCACTATTTGCCATTCTACATTTATTGATTGTCCTTCTGGAATATTTAGTTCGCAAGATAATTTGTCTAATTTCGTTATAATGACAGCAGCATTAGGATTAGAATATAGTCCAATACTCTTATCAAGTATAAAGCGATTTGTTATTTTATCTATTCCTATAATTCTTCCACCTGCACCATCTTTTGAGTTTACATTCATTTCATCTTTGAACATGACTGTCTTTCCAATATCATCTGTTCTTACTTGTCTAACTTTTTCATCGAAACTTACCATCGTATTAGTTCCATCATTCGATATAGACGCATTCTCCTGTCTTTCAACATAATTCCTTGGTTGCAAATACATTAAATCGCCCTCAACTTTATCTGAGCAATCTACTCCGTTTAGAGTATATATATTTTCGCCCCAATCAAGAATCATTTTACTATCAGTTGTCAATCCATTTAAAGTAATAACACTAACATCTCCAACAGTTTCATTGCGCAATATCATTGCCCCAGAATCTATCGCAGTATCAGTACTTATAATAGCTCTTATTTTTGAATTATATGTTCCTGGATTATATATTTGAACTTCATTTTCTCCACCTGCCATTGTCACTGACATTGGTAAACTTTCTTCTCTATATAATAATCCCTCATCATAATAGTAGTCTTGCGCACCATCAAAGATGTCTCTGTACTCATAATATTTTAAATCATCTTGGTAGTATAACATTCCATAACCACAAGTTTGTCCAACTGTCGTAAAAGTTATACTAAAGTTTCCAGTATAACTAACTCCGCCTGTATCCGGATGTGTTAAAGGAATATTTCCTAAATTATCTACAGAACTTACTTTTACCCAATAATATCTATAAGGCTCCTCTGGTCTTATTAATTTCCCAATCTTTTTTGGCCTTATCCAAGATTTTAATTGATCAAATTCAAAAGCTGATAGATTATCAATAAAACAATTATAGGTAAAACTTTTTTGAGACAATCTAGTATTAAAATAATACTTGCCATCATATCCATCAACCTCTAAACTATTATCACTAAATTCAGGAAGAATAGGAGTGTCATAAGTGCTTCCGTCTGAGACACTCGCTACTCCTATCTGACTTGAATCTATTCCGTCAAAGACGAAGGTAAGATATATTTCTCCCTTGTCTATGACATCCATTATATTTGCTCTTCCGCATACTGGTTCATGTGCAGCCATATAATCTTACCTCCTTTTTACTTCATATTTATATTTAACCTGGTCCCAATGCCCTTCTTAGCCATCATATCATTTGCTCCTTGTACAAATATATCTAAAGCTTTCTTACCATCAGCGGCGCTTGACATTGAAGCAACATTAAAGTTAATAGAACCAAATGTAACATTAGAATTAGTAGTAGCATTATTAATAGTAGAAGGATCTAGCGATTTTGCTAACGCTCCAATTTGTTCGGTTTGATATGCACTTAAGAATGCTTCTGGACGTGACTTACTACCATCTACCCATGCTGGTCCAGTATAATCTACATAACCACCAGATGAATAGGCACATCCAACTAAATTACTCGGCAACATCCATACGTCTTTACCAACAGTATTTCTTACTTTTACATATTCTTTTCCATTAAACTTCTTCTTATCTTTAATAGTAACAGTTTTTGGTAATTGACTTCCTCTATTTGTGTATCCCTTAAATTCAGTTAATTGTCCACGTTTTTCTTCATATGTTTTAGCGTGTATATCTCCAACAATATATCTTCTGCCGACATCTGACGGACCCCAAACTTCTTTTGAAGCATTCGGCTTAGTAACCTTATCTTTTTTATCATCTTTTGGCTTCGGATCTTCTTTTGTATTCTTTAAATTATTGTAATAATTTCCCGCACTCAAAGCTGCACTTGCTGCTCGAGCATAACTATTAGCTGCTTCTGTTGCCTTTTGCCAAGAACCAGGAAGCGCTTGGATTTTAATATCCATAGCTTCAACAGTTTGAGTAACTGAAACAATATCTGATGTTAATTTTCCTAATTCAGCTCCCATATCTGTCGCAGCTTTCATCGCATCCATCGTTTCTTTCCACTTTCTTTCCATTTCGCCCTGTTGATATTCACTTGTTTGAGCATACTCAATATTCCAATGAATCAAAGTTTCCATCATAGCTTCTGTTCCGGCTTCTTGAATAGCCTGTACTTGCTCCCAGTACCATGTCATTTTTTCTAAACGATAATCATAAGTTTCTGTTTCGGCGTCTTTTGTATCTTGTAACCACTGTTTACGATCATCCATGTCATCTTCAAAGCGCTTTTCTGCTATTTCTAATTGCTTATCCTCTAAATCTTGTTGTAACTGTAATAATTGAGCATTATTCTTACCGGAAGAATCCAATGTCGCTCTACGTAAAGCTTCTTGAGCTTTGTATAATTCTTTGTTACTATTATCATCTTCTTGGACTTTCTTTCTAGCTTCAACTGCTTTCTCAATCATATCTATCTCATCGTCAAGAGCTTTAACTCTAGCGTCATGCAATATTTTTTCTCTATTTTTGATAGCATCTACAAGTTCATTTTCTATTTCTATCTGCATTTGGACTAATTCTTCACGAACTTTCTTGACTTCTTGTGCATATTTAGACATGTCATTTTCGGTATCTCTAAGGGCATCTCGTTGCTTTTGGAACGCCTCTACTAAATTGTCTATATCTTCTTTCATATCAGCAGGCATACTCTTGTATTTATCATACATTGTTAAATCTGCCCATCCAATATCTCCATTTTCTTGAATCTTAAACATTTGACCATAAGGAGAATCTAGTAAATCACCAGCAGCCTGATTTGTCATTTCTTGTTGCATCTTAAATAAATCCTTATAAACATCATACTGTTGTTGAGCTAGATCAAGATTAGTCATCATTAAACGACCATAATCTTCTCCGCTATAATCTTTATACAAATCTTTAAAAGTCTCATTCTCATCTATCTTATGTTGAAGTCCTTCGATTTTTTCTAATAGAGTTAATGTTCGTTCTAGTTTCTCATTATAATCCTTCTGAGAATCTGATGCCTTTTTCATACCCTCTACTTGAGCATTGTTTCCAAAAGCGTGAGGATCTTTTAGATAATCTGATACTTTTTTCTTCAAATCAATTGTAGTTTTTATTCTGTCGTTATTTTTGTTTATTTGATCATCCAACGAATTAAGACGATTTTGTAATCTTTGGATACTACCATCAACATCCTTCATATCAACGTCTGATAAAACACTATCCTTTATACTTTGAGAAAGTTGATCTCGAAGATTTTTCAAGTCTACTTCAACTTTACTTGTGCCACCCTCATAGGTTCCGTTTTCGGCTTCTCTCATTATTTTTGCATATTGAGCAGCAAATTGGGAAGCTGCACTTAATCGTGCATTTAATTTCGCTTCTTCAGTTTTAACAGATGCTTCAGCTAAATTCTTCTCTAGCTTAAGTTCTACATCATTTAAAGTTCCCGCTACATCAACATTTTCTTTTTTACTTTGCAATTCTTCTAGGGCAGCATTTATAGCAGTTTTTTCTGCTTCAAGAATTACATTTTGATATTCTAATTCTTGTTCTGTCTGTTCTAATTGAATAGCAAACTCTTCTGCTTTTGCAACAGCAGACGCTATCGCTAACTGATACAATCCTTCCTCGAGTCCTTCTTGAGCAATTAATTGTCCGTTTTGATATTGTACCGCATCGTTTATCTTTCCAAGAGCGTCATAGTAATTTTGCGCACCCAACGATGCTGAATTAGTAAGATCTACGGTTTTTTCAAAAGTATCTAATATAGAGAATAAATCCCCAACATCTCCAAAGCTAAAAAGATTATTGCTATCTTGAAGAGAATCTACAAGAGATACTATGTTTTCAAAAGTACTTTGAATTTCTGATATAGCTGAAGACATTTCTCCAAATGTTGGTTCCTTAGCTGTTTCAATCAATGGAATCAATTTATTCAATGTATCAGAATAACTTTTTGTTTCCGTTTCAAGTTCCTTTATCTTATCTTTATTTTGTTGTACAGTACTATTGTATTCCGCAAAAGCTTTACGAGCTTCTTCTATTTTCCCTTTCTCTTCAAGAGTTAAAGGATAAGTATTTCGTTTTCTATTGAATCTATTAAGGTTTGTTGGATCTTCCTCTGCCATTGATTTATAATATTGATATCTCTCTTCTTCGTATTCTGACCTTTCGTCTTCGCTATTGAAAGACATCTTATTAACATCTTGTTTAGCTAGTTTTCTTAGCTTGTCGTTATAGGCTTGTTGAGCATTGGTGTCTTTACCATTTAAACTGTTTATCTTTTCTAATAGCTCAGCTTTTTCTCCTAATAAGTCATTAATTGTACCAACAATAGCTTTATTTTTATTCAATTCACCATTTTCTTCTTTATATTTTTCAAGTATCTTATCTATTCCACCAGCTGAGCTAAATAATGAAGAAAACTCTGTTTTTAACAAGCCACTTGATGATAATAATTCTAATTCTGATTGAGTTAAATTATCGATGCCAGCTTTCATATCTTCGAGTTGCTTTTTCTTTACAGCCTCTTCGTCTGTTAAACCATCTTTTTCTAAATCCTTTATTTGAGCATCTATTTGTTTTTTTATCAACTCTGCTTGTGCAGCTCCTTTATAAGATATATTTAAAACAGCAGTAATAATTGTATCTATCTCAATATCTTCTAACCCAGAGTCTTTTAATTCCTGTCTTATCTCTTTATCTATTTGTTCTCTAGCGGCTCCAAAAGTTTTTTCATCATACTGTAAAGAAGTCTCTAAATGCGTTTTTGCACTGTCTATTTCATTCCAATCTATCTTTTTGAACTGTTCTATTAAATTATTTATTTCTTTTGTAGCATCGGATACATATCCACTTCTTCCGGCTTCCATTAATCCAGAGATCATAGTATCCGCAACTTGAGATGCAGTATCTTTATTTACGTCCTGTATTTCTTGAATAAAATCGTCTCTCTTAATCTGATACGCCTTTAAAATTTCAGAATAATTTTCATCCCATACTTTTTTGTTTTCTTCTATTTGTTCTTTAGATATTTTACTGTCCCAAGCAAGAGAAGTTCCAAAAAACCCTGCTCCAACAGCAGCTCCTGCAACTGGAGATCCAAAAATAGTTGCTGCACCTGTTGCAATTACTCCTATAACTTTCCATATTACATTTAAGGTCCTTTCTGTCTTTTGGGCACCTTTCTGTAAATTATTAAATTGATCCAATTGTTTGTCTGCATTGGCTGACATTTCACGTTGTTTTTTATCTAATTCTTCGTAAGCAGCTGCTGTGTTTAAAATTGCCTCTCCATATTGATTATATCCTATAACTGCTCCCGGAACAAGTTTAACTAATTCCTCTGTTGAATCTTTAAGTTTTTGTGTTTCTTCGTCTGTTTTATCTAATTTAGTACTTAATTCTTCATAAACTGCTAAATTACTTTCTATGCTATTCTTCTTTTGAGAAAATTCATCCATCTCTTGTTGCAACTCTGTAAGTTTTTTCTGAGTAGTTTCAACGCTCGGCCATAGCTTATCAAAAACAAATTTTACAGCACCTATTGATGCTCCAATAATTGCACCCCATGGAGGAGCAAATTTGCTAAAAGTAGTGGCTAAACCGATACCGGTGCTTAACGCAGATGACATATCATCATCAAGCCCAAGGAATGATGCTCCCATTTGCGTTAATGAACCAGCAACTAAACCAGAGCTTATGTTTATCTTGTTAAACAAAGCAGAAATTTTGTCGAAATTTCCTATATTTTTATCTTCTCTAAATAATTTCCCTACATCCCCCAAAGAAAACGTTTCTTTTTCTTTGAAAGTATCAAAAAACTTGGTCGAATTCTTTTTTTGAGGCAAGTCTTCTTTATTATAAGAATATCCACTGTCTTTTCTTATCTGCGCTAACTCTTTTCTAATTTCATCTGTCCTTTTTTTAGCGTCTTCTGCTTCTTCTACTAATCTCATAGCATCGGCTTGAGCTTGTTCTGCTAACTCCGATATCTCTTTATTAGTTTTTTTCCTTAGCCATTTTTTTGCATCTTCGTAGTTATCATCAAACATTTGTTGAGAAACCCTTAAGCCCTTAGTGTCCATTCCTGTTGATTCTAAATATTGTTTAATTAAAGAATTACCATGTTTGGATGAAGTAGCTAAAGATTTCTCCTCATCGAGTTTCCTCATTTTATTAAGTCTAAAATTTTCCTGAACATCATTAATTTGTTTTTTTATCTGATTCTCGTTTGCAGTTGCCCAAGATAAATTAGACTTAGCTGCTTTGTATGCATCATTTTGCTCCAACAGCATCTCATCGTCATTTGATTGTAAGGCTTCTTCGTTTCTTTTAATACTTTCCGTCAAAAGATTGTAAGAATTTGTTAAAGCATTTTCTGTTGAAGATAGTAATGTTGAGCTTTTTTGCTCAGAAACTTTAGAGCTCTCCGATTCAAGACGTTTTAATCTATTAGCATCTGTTGCTTCGGAATTCTCCTCTATAGCTTGATTCATATCTTTTACGTATTTAGTATTACCCAATCCGTCGATAAACTTTTTCACTAAGCTCCAAGCAGAATTAGCCTTTTTACCAACCTCTTGAAAACTATTTCCAAGTAAACCTATATCATTAGATATGCCCTTTATTCCAAGTTTTTCTATACTCCATGTTTTAAAACCTTTAAATAAATTACCAGCTTTACTTAACGTTGTGAAAACTTTGGTTAAGGCAAGTAACGGAACAACCGTACTTGTAATTCCTTTTGGAATTTTATTCAACAATTCAATAAGAGAGGAAAACATATCAATTATTCTTTTTATCATAGAAGAATCTGCTATATTTGTAGCAAATTGTTGCCATGCATTATTTAATCTAATAAAACTTGCTTCAAGTCCCTGATTATATGCTCTTAGTTGTTTTGCCGTATTTCCGTTCGCATTTTGAGAAACATTTACAAGCTCCATTGCCCTATCATAGTTATCCATTAATGCAATAAAACGAGATTGTTGTCTATTTCCTGCTAATACTGTAGCTATATAAGCTTTATGGTTACGATCTAACGTATTCCACATTGGACCAAGATCATCCATGATGTCTTGTAATGTTCTTAATTGCCCAGAACTATCTGTGGCAGCTATTCCAATACTATTTAACGCTTTCGCCACATTACTGAATGTCGTTCCATCCTCTTCTATCTTTCCGATATCTTTTATTTCCTGTAAACGAGAAGTTATAGACTTCATCGCAGTACCAATGTTTTCTGGTGCTTCACGAGTTACTTCTTGCATTGTTGATAGATAAGCCATGTAATAATCTAAATCTAATCCAGCCATACGAGCTTGAGATGCAGATTTTTGCATAGCAATGGTCAATTCATCTACGCTTGAAGCGGCTGAGGCATCTAATGCAGACATCTTATCTGCAATGTCCATTGCCTCATTAGCGCTTAATTGATATCCTCTTACGGCAGCAGTTAATCTATTTGCAGCTTCTGCAGATTCAATTCCTCCCGTTTTAGAAATTGCTATTGAAGCTTCTGTCATTTTTAATGCTTCAGAAGTTCCTAAACCTTGTTGATAAAAAACTAACTGAGCAGCAGCGACATCTTTAGTCGTAGAGCTTAATTGATTTGCTAATCTATTATATGAAGATGTCAAATTATTAACTTCTTCTCTAGTTTGGCCAGTAACCATCATTGTACGGGTTAATATTTCATCATAATCTTTAAAAAACTCAATTCCTCTACTTAGTCCTGTTTGAAATAAATTACTTAAAGAAGTTCCCAAAAAAGTTCCAGAAATAATATCACCAAATTTAACGACTTCTTTCTTTGCTGCTTTAACTTGATTAACCTGTTCGTCAAGCGATGAACTAAACTTCTTACTTTCTCCAGTTACACCATTTAAATTTATCCCTACTCGAGATAGTATATCATTGTATTGTCCCAATATACGATTAGCTTCTGTACTGCTGATCATAGGATCATATTTAGAATCTGACATTTGATTCTTAATGTCTTTTTGAGCATTTCTAATTTCTTCTTGTGTTTTTAACTTAGCCAATTCTTCTTCTTTTGCGATAATTTGTTTAGCTATTTCTAAACGTTCTTGATCTTGTTTAGTAAGTTTTTCGCCCGCTGCTACCAAAGCTTCTGCTTTAGAGATTTCTTTTCTAGCTTGAGGCGTACTCATATTATTTTGACTCTTAAAAGAAGAAAGCTCTGCAGATTTCTTACGACGTTTTTGAGATTCGGCGTCTAATTTCTTTAATTGCTTTTCTAAGTTCTGATAATCTTTTATTAAAGATTGATTACTTGGACTTTGAAAAGCTTGATTCATAGCCTCCTTCATGCTATTGATTTGCGTTCTTACTTTTTGGGTCTCTTCTCCAACTGTCTTAAATGCTTTTGTAATGGCAGAAGCATCAGTGCCTTTTGATAGTTCTCTATTAAGATCTCTAATAGCATTATTATATGAATCAAAAACACCTTTCCCTGCATCTTTGCCACCAATTTTTATTTCTGGCATCCTTATTTCTTTGATGTTTTTCAAAGCACTTGTATCAGGTATATATTTGACTTTAATATTTACAGTATCATTACCTGCTGCCATTTAACTCACCCCTCTCTAAATTTATTCATTAACTTTTTCTATTTCTTCCATTTTACTTTCTAATAATTCCTTAATTTTATTTATATTTTCTTCTGTAAAAGATTGTCCTAAATCTTCAAGAACTGACATTAAGGTCAATGAATATTTAGCCTTAGCTTTTGCCCCTTCTTCAATCTCTCTAAAAATTTCTTCATATTCTTTAGAATATTCTCCCTTTTCTAATTCTTCAATTAAACTATAATTATCATTTATAAAATCTATCCAATTAATGTCTTCTGCTTCCATTGCTTTGTGCATTTCAGTATTGCCTAATAAATTGAATAAAGTTAATGCTAATGATATTTTTAGTTCATATTTATTATGGTAATATTTTTTTTCTACATTATTTAAAGTTTGTCTAACTATAACATCTTTTGTACTTATTTTTTTTAATTCTTCTAATCTCTCTAATTTCATTTTTTATCTATCCTCCCAACATTAGCATAATTAAATTCCATGCTAAGTTTTATTTTATTCACTGCATGCAACATTGTATCTGCTGTTGCATCATACCATTCTTTTCTTGTTTCTAATGGCTCTTCTTCATATAATTTAAGTATATTTCCAGGAACTGAAGTTAAACTATCTCCAGTTTGTTTAATAGGCCAAGGATTGGAAGTGATTTTATTTTTTGTTCCAAGAGTCGCCTCTAACATATCAGAAACTCTTAGTACCGCATCTCTTGTGTGTCCTTTTGTTTTTGTTCCTGTTTTAGAAATAACATATATAAGAGCTTCTTTTCCTTCGGCAATACCTGCAATTGTTTTTACAGCTATTGCATACCTTAATACATTAATTACATTGATAAACCTATTATCTAATAAACCAGATGGATTTGCATTTAATTTTTCAATCGCACTTGGGTTAGAGCCTGTTGTATACATATCAGTAGGAGTAATCCCTCTTGCTTTTCTATCTTCATTAACACTATCAACCAAAGATATATAATTTGGATCTGAGAAAGCGTGTTGATGTATTATTGCAAATCTTATGATATCTTTTGTACTACTATCTATTGTTTCATCCATTAATAGATCTAAATTAGTTGCAGGTAATGACAAAATTCTTTTACCCGATGTACTACCAGCTTTCATCTGAATAGGTAAAGGATTTTTCCCTTCAGCAGAAACTTCTATATCATAAGTACTTTTCTTTTCTCCATATTTAGAATCTCCAGTTTGAGCGATTAATGATTCTGAACCCTTAAATCCAGCTATTGTATTCTGAACTGCAATTTCTTTTGTCCATTTTTTTAGTTCTGGTTGTTCCTTAGTAATTTTTGTCATATAAGTAGCATTAATTAGAGTTGAAAAATAACGCTCAAACCAATTTCCCAATGTAGCGCTTTTACCAGATACCATCATTCCTTCACTAACACCCAATAGCCTATTCATACTTCTTGTTATTGTTGATTTAATCTGTGAAATTACCTCTTGATTATTATCTGTTTTTCCTTTTTCTATAGTTTCATGTAGCGCTTTTTTACTTATCTCTTTTACAGAATCTAATACCGTTCTATTTAACTTGTCTCTGGAAGAAAGTTCTTTCCATATTTCATCGAATACTTTATTCGTATCAGTTAATAAATTATTTAAAATTTCAATACCCCTCTCTGGTGTTACTTCTTCAGATGTAAATAAACTACAAAAATCTATCAAAGCTGCATTTTCTTTCTCCTTAAAACTCTCTATTGCAGCTCTTATTTTGTCTTCTTGTGGATTAACGGAGATAGACTGAGCCTTTTTCCAATAAGGACTACAAAATAAATAATATCTATGTAAATAACCCGGTCTACCGTAGTATCCTCCATCTCTCACTTCTGCTGCCATATTACATCACTTCAATCGTAAATATCTCTTTATTTACTCCATTTTGATTATCATCTGCTAAACCTTGTACATATACCGTAGAGCCATATGCTTTTTCTGAATTATTAAACCCTATATAAAAATTAGTACCAACAGACACTTTATTAAATCTAATAATTATATTCATTTTCTCTTCTGTTAAAATATCCATCGCTTGGCATTGCATTTCTAATGACATTATTACTTCTGCTCCAAGTTGTTTTATACTTGTTAAAGATTTTGCCTCATTCTCTTCTTCATAAAGATATGTAAATAGATGATTTACTTTTTTAATTAAATGTATTTCATCTTCAACGACCTCAAATTGATCTTTAGCAACTTTCGTCAGATTACCATAATCGTCTGTTAAATATAGTAATACTTCTCCCATTGGTTTAGAAGGTAATTTAATTATATCTTGGTCATTCATCAAAACAGTATCTGTTATTGTTGCTTTTGTTTTTTGATTCGTTTTTGTCTCTCCAAATATACTGTTAAACAAATTTAACATCATACTTCCATTCATTAAACTAAAACTAACATGTTTAATCGTTGATGTACCCGCTTCAGTGCTTCTACCGACAATATTCTTATCTCTTTCTCCAACAACGAAACTTGAAATAGACGCATTGTCTATTACCATAAAAGGTTCTCCCTTTTTTAGACATTTGTCTCCATATCGTCCGTCTTCTCTTACTCTGAAAATGGCTTTTTCAACCTCTTGAAACCTTAATCGATCAAGCATCTTATCTCACCTCTTTCAATATCCTCTCTGTCTATTAGTAGGCTTTGTATTCCTTTACTTCATTCATTGTACCATAGATTAAATTTTGTGTCAAATAAAAAGAACCTTGCGGTTCTTTATATTATATAGTAGCAGCTTCAATACATTCAGTAGCTTCACCAGTACCATTTTCTCCGTAAATTCTATAAACGATTAGACGTTTGTCGTCGTCTGCTAAAGCAGTTCCGTTCATATCAAATACAGCAGCAGTACCGTCAGCATTTAATTCAAATGTATAGTTGTTGTCTAAAGCAAATCTTGGAACTTCGATTTGTAATGCATCATTACGTCCTGTAAATGTATTATATAATTCAGTATCTCCTACAAATCTATAAGTTTTAGCGAACATATCACTAAATACAGTAAGTTCTCTTGCTTGTTCTGGTTCAGTTATATCATAACTATAGAATACTTGATATTCTTTGTCTTTTACAATTGTATAATCACTTGGTCTCCAAGCTTCTGCATTTAAAGCAATGTCTTGAACAGCTGTTTTACTATCGTAACGAGCTTTTCTTTCGCTTATGATACCATCTTTTACTTCTGCTAACCAAAGAGTAGTTCCAGCAGCCATACTATGAGTTAATTTTAAACCTGTGTCAGTAGCTTTAATTTTTTCATTATATGCAATTCTTATAGCGCTTTGATCTCCAGACTTAACAACTTCTCCACCAGTAACTACTGCTAAATAAGTCATACTCATAACAGCATCTTGGATAGTTAAGTTAACAGCCTTGTTTGAAGCGATACGAGCTAATATTGGATTACCCTTACCACCTTGTACGTCGTTTGTATCAGCAGTTTGTTCAATTGTAGATAATTTTAAAGTATCAAATTTAGCAACTGGATTTCCACAAACTAAATCGTATAATACAACATCAGCACAAGTAACAGAAGCATATTTACGTCCCATAATTTCAAACATAATTTTTACCTCCATTGAATTATTCTAGCCAATGCTTAGTCTTTGATTTATGCTTTTTATCAGCATAAGGTGACAATAAGCAAGCTATTTGATAGTTTTCAATTTGTACTATTTTTTCTAGCACAGCTCTAAACTGTAATAACGTCATGTTATATACCGTTTCATAAGAATGTCCGTGAGCAACAACAGCAACAATTTGAGAAGCAAGGTCATCTTCGCCCTTCTCCTTTTTTATCTCAGCTAAACGTTGTTGGCCTTTAACAATCTTATCATGAACTTCTTGAGCACGTTTAGATCGCGGTGCATTTTGTATATTAGTATCTTCTTCTTTTTGCGATGTTATCTGTTTGATAACACTTTGAATCTCTGAAAAAAGTTCTTCAGTGAGCTCTATCCCAGACTCTAGTTCCCCTATAAATATAGAATTCTGCATCTTTAAAAACTCAACTTTTTTATGCATGAAGAATAAAACAGAGTCTTTAAATATTTTTTGTAAGTTTAAATCATATATTATAAACTTTTTATATACGTCCCAGTCATCAAGATTCCATGTTTCATCTGTTTCTTCTGGAACTAAATCTTTTCTTGATAAATTCCATATCGCATAAAGATTCCCAAATCTTTCGTTTCCTAAAATAACAATATCCTTGACCGTCGGTTGGAAAATAGTAATCTTAGAATTTAATTCTATTCCTTCTCCAGTTAGTATTCTACTTATATTAATTTTCAAGGATTGTTTCATAAACCATCCTAAAACCGATTAGTCTATCTGATAACTTAGCATTTATAACTTGATCTAATCTATATTTTACGCCAGAAGTTTGAACAAATTTAGTTCTCATTACCTTATCTATATAATTACATATGATAAGAGGTCTCAACCCATCGTTAATTATCCATTGTTCTGGTGGAGTCCATACATCAATTGCTATTGTAGTTATAGCGTTATTCCTTTCATTACCAATATCTTCCATTAACAAATTGATAGAAATATAACTTGCATCAACATCTGTCTCATTATGTAATGGAATTAAGGGAGTTCTCCAAATTGTCTTATCAACAAGAGACATTTTTACTTCTGGTTGTTCTAATGCATTCTTATCTATATAATATAATAATTTTCTTATCTCTGGAGTAGAATCTAAAGCAGCAGCTAATCTTGTGATATCATTATTAAGAGAGAGAAACAAAGAAGCTTCTTGGTTTTTACTAGAAAAAGCACTCATATTACACCCCCTCTACACTTACGATTCTTATTTCTTTTGTATAAATGTCAGTTCCAGTCATAACAACTAATTTTATTGTACCAGAATACTTATCTTTTATAGAAATTGTTATAGAATTATCAGTAGTTTTATATGTTCCTTTTACTTTCGATGGGAAAGTAGGAACAAATTCTGCGTCTTCCCTATTGTTAAGATAATATTCTGCACTTCCATTCCATACAATTGTATCTGGTCCTATTATGTAAATATTATCCTTAATCCACTCGTCACCAGAATGTATAACAAATTCTTTATATATCAACTCATTATCCTTAAGACTAACTTTCACAACAATGTCTTTAGCGACAAGAGGAGTTATAACATTTTCTGTTATAGAAACATCGTTTGGATCTTCTACAGTTAATACAATGTCTTTTTTATCTGTAATCTCTCCATTTTTAAAGACTTCATAATTAACTTCAAATGGTTTACCAACTTCTAATATTACATCAGAATCAAAATTCAATCTAAGTTCATATCTTCTGTTGTAGTTTGCTATATTATTTTCGACATCATCACCATCTTGCAATATATCGTCATACATACCTAATATTGTTGTTCCATCCGTAGACAGATTATCTACGAATGTAACTCTATATGGTTGTCCATTAAATAAGAAACGCATATCTTGTTCTAAACTTAGATTTCTTTGTGTTATTACTGTTATAGGAGTATCTACTTCTCTAGCCATAACAGGAGGATCTGTATATTTATTTTCAACTAATATTGAACTCATACCTCTTCCCTTGGCATATGCTTTTTGAGTTCTAAGATTTCCTTCTTTATCTACCCATTTTAAGTCTACATTACATCTATAAGCAGTTCCATAAAAAGATTCTTTTATTACACGAGCCTCTCTTTTTACAACAACCCAATACTCATTATCCCATTTAAATAGAGTCCCCATTTTAAGTACATCTATTTTAGATAAAACTAACACTTCATCTCTAATATCTGTCATTGCACCAGTCATAATACCGATACGATTTGGGTTCCATTCTTCAGCGTCTATGTCATAAATAGATACATCCATACCATATTGAGATTTTTCTAAAAAAGTATCAAGATTAGTTCTTACTTGATTTTTAACATATTCTTTTAAACTAGAGCCAACAGTGCCAGTAACTCTGGCTTTATAATTTTCTAATACGCCCATATCTGGCACCCCCTTCTTATTGAGGTTTAGCTATACCGTTTAAATAATTTATAACATCAAAAACTCTTCTCTTATACCAATCTCCATCTAAATATTTTAATGGAGCAACCTTAAAAGCAATTGTACTTGCTGTAAGACTGTCTAAGAGTCCGTTATTCATTGTTAATTCCATCATTAATTCATCGTATAGTCTTTCCCATTCTTTGCCTTCTTCTCTCCAACAAAGCATCTTATATACCATAGATATTATATGTTCTCTAATATACTTATCTTGCATTATTCATTACCTCCAAATGTAGAGATATTAATAGTTTTATAGCCATATTCAGTAAGTCTATTTTTTAAGCGTTTATAATATCCATCATGTAATTCAAGCAAATTCTTCATCGTTTCATTTGGTGAATAAGTTTTAATACCTGCATCATAATATTGTTGTTCTATTAATCTTGTTGAATTTAATTGTTGCTCTGTCCAAGAAACAACCATACCCCAAGCCAAACATTCTATTTCATGATCTGATAAAGATTGCTCAAAATATCCTTCTTCATCGTTTCTTGCATGAAGATCATATCCTGGCAATACTCTATATTCTGTTTCTTTTGCTATTCTACATAAATAATATATTGATCTCTTTAGAAGAGGTAATAAATCTGTCATTAATTCTTCTTCTGACATTACCGCAAATCTATCATCTGTTACGGCACTAAGAAAGGATTCGTATATCTCTATATACTTTGTTCCCATTTTATCCCTCCTTATTCTGATAATATTTTTTTAACTAAATCTGTGTTATATCTATCATTCTTTGCAACAATTTCTTTGATTGTATCATAGTTTACTGGATTTTTTAAAGCTTCTCTTATTTTATCTTCTTTATCATTTTTAATCCAATTATAGAAAGTGATAGCTTTTACAATAGGAACTTCTGCAGTTTCTTCTTCTACATGAATTTGATGAATTCCTGCATCTTCTTCAACTTCGCAAACACGATCTCCTAAAATGTAATCTCTTTCTTCATCACTAAGAATACTTCCATATAACATTTCTTCTGTGATTCCTTCTACTTTTATTAATCCTTGGCAAATCATTTTTTTGCTAACTGGATAATCTAAGATATTTTTAAAACTATCTAAAGATATTCTTAATTGACTGTTCATAGGAATATTATAAAATCTTCCTTGAGTATCTCTTAATCCAACTCCGCAATCGCCAACATTTAATAATCTAATTTCAATAAATTTATTGTCCATTTTTTCAACCTCCATCATCTCTTTTACGGATTTTTTCTTTTCCTACAGTATAGTAGGCACTCTCCGTGTTAATAATAATTTAACATATTTTATTCTTTTTGTCAAATATTTTTATAATAAATAAAAAAGAACCTTTCGGCTCTTTTTATATAACTACGCTTCTAAGCTTGTGTCTTTGTAGATTGCCCAATAATTGTGAGATAATACAGCAACATCGAACATTTGTTCAAGACTAATTTCTTGAGATAAAACTGCGTCAGTGAAGTTTCTTACGAATGTAGGACCTTCGAATGCAATTTTAACTGGTTTTTCAGCTCCAACTGGCATAATGTATGCATAAGCATCATTTACGATTGTTTCAGTGTTAGTATCATCAGTGAATGATTGGTTAAGGATTATAACGTTGCATCCTTTGTAAGTTCCAACGTATCCTTGGTTTCTTATGTCTTCAACGTCTCTGTCGCTTATTTTAGGATTTGTAACAGTAGTCCATCCTGGGTTATTGTATAATTTACTTGCGAAAGCAAATGTACAATAAATATTAACGCTGTCTCCATAAGCTCTTACAGTGTTGATTAACTTATCGAATTGATCCATAATTAATCCAGCACCTTCATATTTGTTTGCAGCAGGTCTATCTGGAGCATTGAATGAAGCGATTAAAGCTTTTTGAATTTCAATATATAATTTTTCTTCTAAAGCTTCTGTTAATACATCTAATAGTTCAGACATTGAAATTCTTCCTAATAAGAAGTCTTCAATTTCTAATCTTGTAGCACCAGCATATACTCTTGGTTGCATTACTAATTCTTTGTTATCTAAAGTAAATGTTTTATAAATACCTTGATCTCCTGCTTTAGTAACGAATTTTTTACCTCTGTATTTACCAGTTCTTATAGTGAAGCTAATTTTTTCTCCATATCCTTTTCTTCTGATTTCAGCGAAACCACCGAATTGTTCTAATACCTTTCTTGGTATAACGATATTAGCTACTTCTTCGATTATTTCATATAAATCAGCTGCATGTTTTCTAAGATATTTGTAATCTTGGAAAGCACTTAATTGTTCACGAAGTGAATTTTCAAGGTCAGCAGCAGTGAATTCAGAAGGAATATTTTCTTTAGTAACTGTAGCAACTGCTAAGTCAACGATATCTTTCATGTTATCCATATCTTTCTACCTCCCTTACGCTTTATTAACAACAACGTAGAATCCTACTTCGTCATTTTGCATTGTACTTTTACTAACGATAAATTCACATTTAGCGTTTTCGTTTCTTGTTTCAGTAACTTTTATCATTCCGTTACCATCTGGATATCCATATAAACTTCCGTTTGCGAAAGCATCATCGAAAGCTTTATTATCAGCATAGTCTCCAGAAATTAAATTAGTATGGAAACTGTCTCCTTCAGATAATTTCCATAATCTTGGTAATTCTTCTTCATTGTTTACGTTGAATACGAAATGATTAAGTCCTCTTTCTCCTGCTCTGTAATATCTTACAGTTGAATGCATTAAATAAGGACAAGAAACTTCTTCTTTAACGATTTCGTTTTTCTTACGATCAATGAAAAGGATCATACCATTCTCTAATGTTTCAATTCCATCTTTTACAGGTGTTTGAGCTTCAATTTGTCTTGTAGCTTCAGAAGCTAAGAAATTGTGTTCAACAACACCATGACCAGAAATCTTATATTGAGCCATGTTTAATTACCTCCATTTAATTTTTCTTATTAGCAGCTTTTGTAGCTCTAACTAATTCTTGCCATCCTTTTTTAGTTTCTTTTTTAGCAATGCCATTAAATGAATATATCATACCATTTACTTTATTTTCATCGCTTTCTTCTTCAACCAATACTTGTTCAGCAAGTTTTGCACCTAAAGTTGATTTTAAATCTTCTACGCTATAATTACCAATATTTTCTTTTATGTCAGACATAAAATCACTATCGTTTATTTTAGAAGAGAATTTATTAATTAATTCTTCTTTAGCTGCATTTTCATATACTTCTAATTTTTCTGTTAATTCAGCAACTTTAGCTTTTAATGCTTCTGTTTCATCTTCAACAGTAGATTCAGCTTCTGTTTCTTCTTCTACTTCTGGTTCTTCTTCAGACTCAGCAGTTTCTTCTTCAGCTTCTTCTTCGATTTCTTCTACTTCTTCAGCAGTTTCATCTCCAGAATTTTCAGAATCTTCGTCTTCATACTTTTCTTTTTTCTTTTTGCAAGCATATTCGTCTTCAGATTCTTCTTCGGCTTCAGTTTCTTCTTCTGTTCCTTCTTCAACACCGTCTTCAGTAGGAGTAGCTTCAGCCGCTTCGTCTTCTGTTACTTCAACAGCTTCAGTTTCTTCAACTTCAGGAGTCTCAGTTTCAACAGTAGCCTCTTCATTAACTATAGTAGAATCTGTTTCATTAACTTCAACAACATCTACTTTTTTTTCTGTGTTTGGCATATTTGTACCTCCTATATTCGATTCTTGTTCTAACGCTTCATAAGCGCTAAGCATACTCGCATATGCTTGAAAGAACTTGGCATCCTTGAAGCAAGGAGTGTGTGCATCACCAAGAACAGTAATTCCAAAGAATTCGGCATTAGTAATTCTTAAATAATGCTTGTCATCATAAATCTCAAATTCACCGTCCATAGTTTCAGGATTAAGTTCCATTGATAGAGATTTCTCCTCTTCCAAAATTTTTTGGGCTTCAGGAAATCTTCCGTCCCATATTACAGCATCTACTTCATAGTATTTTCTTTTTACAGGTAAACCATAAACTTCTTCTGTAACTTCTACCCTCATAGGATGAGGATCTAATGGGACAAAGCCGTAAGCTATTTGACCTTCGCCGTGTCCTTCAAAATCTCCTTCTTCAGAATTATATCTTCCAACAATAGGAGTACCAGGAATGGTTTGTATCAACTTTTCAGCTACGTCTGCATCAATAATAGTACGATTGACATTTGGTCCTTCATAGAATACTCTTGCTCTTCCCAATGAAAATTGACTATTAACTTTAGAAAACTTAGTTATCTTGATGTTTAGGGCAGCATATTTTGTTAAGTCCATATCACTTGCCTCCTTTATTGACTATCCTCTTTTTTAAGAGTTCCGTCTGTCTTTTCATCTGTTGATGATTGTGGTCTTCCACCCTCAACATTATTAGCTGCATCTGCAGTTTGTTGAGCAGCGGTTCCACCCTTTCCACTCATTGTATGAGAACTCATTAGGGGAACGAGTCTTTTGTCGAGCTTCAATAAATCATTTTCCAAATATAAAAGAGACTCAAAGTGTCTTTGCTTAACACCAACAGCTATTTGAGGAATGATTTTGCTGTATCCATACTGCGCATTCTTCAAATAAGTGTCCATCATTTTCTCCCTATTACGATAGGAAATCGGTAAATATGAAACTACAAAATTGTAAGTTCTTTTTCCTCTTGCACCTATCTCGGCATTACAAATAAAAGATAACCATGTACTTATTTTTTCCATAATGTTCCAAATAAATGATTCATCTTTTCTTGCTGAGAATTCTAACACTCCAGCAGTGTCCCCATTGAAAATAGCTTGAGGAACACCAGCTTCATTGTACATCTTTTCTTCAAATTTGTCAATAAAGTCCAAATCATTTTCTCTTGAAGTATCAGATAAGTCTAATACACTTACATCTGCTAAAGATGTTAAAGCATTTACTCTTTCCATCTTCTTTGTGATTTTCTTTAAGTTGTCATGAAATTCAGCAGCAAGCGCTAAATCGATTTCAGGATCTCCATTACTATCGATTTTAACATGTTGGAACAAGATTTTTTGAAGACTATCTTCAATATAATTATCTCGTACATCTTCGAATTTTCTCATTCTAACAATTTGTCTTAATATGCCGGCAAAAGGAGGCATTCCATTATAACTTGTAAAGCCAATACCATGTACTGGAGTTATTAATATTTTTCTTTCTCCATTATTTTTCCAACGGTAATAGGCAGTTCGCAATCCTTTAGGATATTGCTTTAATACATCCTCCTTTGTTATATTAGGATCAATTGACACTAAAGATGCCATAACTTGGTCAATAAAACTCATATCTAATTCAAAAATTGGCATTTGTCCATTTTTTGCGTTTCCAATTATTTCACAATAATCTGATGGTAATTTGCATAATTGAAAATATGGTTTTCCATCCATGTTAATAAAATCATAATAATAGAAAACCCTACCATCTACAAGAATATCGATTAAAGTACGTACAGTAAAGTCTTCTACTTTTATCTCATCGTCTAAAAATGCTAAAACATCATTATACTCTTTTTCTAATTTTTTCTTATTTATAGTTCTTCCTGTACTTGATAAATCAACAGGAGACACATAATAATAATTTAAAAATAGTGTTGCATAATAAAGTATAATTCTTTGATATTGTGGTTCATTATAATAAACCCTTGATAAAGTAATCCATAGTGGATCTTCTGGAGATAATTCCATTAACTTCTCATAAGTTATACTCTTTGGATTGTATCCCCTAACACGGTCTAGGTCTAAAACTTTATCATAACTAGGATCATATTTATTTATTGCTTTAGCCAATTTTTGGAAACGAGCTATTAATTTGTCTTTGTCTTCAAAAGTATTGGTTTTTTTCTCTTTCTCCATTTTCTACACCTCCTAATTATAAAAAGAATATTGTCCTAACGTACCCTTTCCGGCGCGTTTTTTTAATTCTTTTTCTTCTTCTAGACTTATAAACCACAAACCATAAATAAATGAGGAAACTAAGTCTTTTCCGATTGTTGTCTTAATCTTTTGAACATTTATATTACTTGTCGCAGTTTCAATATTAGCCTTCAGATTCGCCAACTGGTCCTGCAATTTAGTTGTAGATATATAAGGAATTAACTGAGTGGCTTTTTTGTCTACTTTCATTTTTCTCCAATAATCAAACTGAGCAAAATAAGTTCTTGCTTGTCGTTCATTAATAAGGAGACGAACTCTGTCTAAACTAAGCATCAAATGTGCATTCTTATAATAATCTGAGTTAGCACCTGGACTTGCCTCGACACCATATAATTTTCTTATACATCCTGGCATTTCGGTCTTTTTATATTTTGGCTTATTACTAAAACCATATGCAGGATAATAATCGCCATCTTTTTCTTGCTCAATTATTAAGAAATCAGCAATACCAGCTCCTGGTCCATTTATATCGACAACTATTCCTCTAAAGTTAAATATAGAATCAAGCTGTTTAATTTTAATAGATTGGTCTTGAAAATGTCTACCTATTCCGGGCATTATTATTATATTAACCAGGTGGGTAACAAATCTTTCTCCAGATGTATATGTTTTGAATATCTCTAAAACAGTTTCATCACTAAAACGACCAACATCGACGCCAAGCGTATAAAAAACATCGCTTCTATGCTCCGGTTCAAACTCGGGTCTTAATATTTTCCTACGCTTATCTATTAAATCATAAGAATAATAACTCTCTTCACTACCACCAGCCCATCTTGACATATATTCTCTTAAAAATGTTTCCAATTTATAAGTACCAGTAGATTTAATTTTATCTAAAATTTTTCGTTTATCTAATAGTCCGTGCATAACTGGAATTCGATAATCCCCACCAAAAACAAATACTTTATCTGGTTCAAATACCATATCAACTAACATCTCAACTGTTAAATTATAAGCATAGGTATTTTTATATCCAGCAGAACCAATCATTATTTGTGAAGCATGCGGTTCTGTCGGATTATTCTTACCACACATTGTTTTTCTGTTAACATTTAATAACGGAATAACAACATTTTCAATTTCATCTTGATTTGCTAATGAAAACTCTTCGATTGTACCTCCATGTCTACGTCCTCCACGGGCACTATCTGTTGTAGAAACGATATCTATTGCGGAACCATTTCTGAATTTTAACTTAGCTTGATCTTCTCCACCTGTTGAATAATGTTGTTTTTGTTTATCAAAATCAGCTATATCAAGCTCATTAACAAAAAATGGAATTAAGTAATAAACTTCATTCATTTTTTCCTTTGTGATCATTGCCGCTTGTTTTTTAGTATCTGCACATAAGAATAATTTGCTCATCGGCTGCCACATTGCTTTCATATTTATTGATATGAAATTTAAGAACGATTTTGAATAAGCACGAACAAAAATTCCGCTAACTTTTTGATATCTCGCCATAACTCTTAAAAAAACTCTTTGATAAAAGAATACTTGCTGTAAATATGTATTTTTCCTTTTTACGATATCTATAAAATAATCTGGATAAAGATATAATATTCGCATTGCATAAGTTATATTATCCCAATTATTCATTACATAATCTGGCGTAACAACAATTCTTTTTATATCATTACGCTCAGAATACATATGATGATAAGCATCTATGAATTCATCTAAACTATTTTTCATATTCTTTACTTATCTCCTTAAACATATCTATTAGTTCTTCTTCATTTAGAGTTTCATCTTCAAATCTTTCTTCTTGAGCTTCTTGTGTCTCAAACATGCTCTCTATATCTTCTTCATTGACGTTTGTTCCTGAGTTTTGTTCCATTAATTTAGTATTATACATCTGAGTAATTTCTTCTCCAGAACCCGCAACTATTGCAGCAACATATTGTTGAAAATTTCTTATTGTTGCATCTACAATATCTCTGCTTTCTGTAACTTTATAATCCATTAACCATCCATGCTCTTCTAGAAAAGCTATTAACTCACTTAAGGATTCAATAGTCTCAGTATCATTTTGTACTGCATTTTGAATACCAGATTCTTTCATTAAAGATTGATAAGAACTTATTAATGTTGATACTTCACGAGTGTCTCCAGAAGCTAACTTTTTATCTATTAAAACAGATACCAAAGCAAGCTTACGAATCATGTCTCTCCTTGCCTCGTCCCTAAAATTATAATAATTTAAGGTATTCTTTTCATAGCTTTCCATTTTCAAATAATCTTCTACACCAAAATCGTCATATGAGCCCCACTTCTTTCTTAAATAAATAAATAAATCAGCAGATAATGTAGGTAATTTGCTCAATACGGAGTCAGTCTCTCTCGCTTTTTCCCATAATAAGTCATATTGTTTCCAAGATGATTTGCTATATTCGCTGCTTTTAACGGTTTTAATATATGTTTCTAAAATATATCTTTCATTATCAGATGTTTTCGATATTTTTATCCATTCTTCAGCCATAAATGCTATATCTAAAAACTGACATAGCTTATCGACCATAGTTAAATCTTTTGTATTTATACTCTCTAAAGCACAGTCATAACAAATTGTGCTTACTCCATCAGTTCCAAATAAACAATTTTCACCACAAGGAACCAAATCTTGGATTAATTTTATTTGAGAACATTTGCCGCATCGTCTTGTCCCATAATCCATTTATATCACCCCTTTAAGTGAATTTTTCTACCAGTTCCATTTAATTTATGTAAACAATATCCACAACTTTTTGCAAATGAGAAAAATTCATCATCCCATCTTTCTTCTTTACATCTTATACATTTTCTTTTTCCAGTTTTATGAAAATCTCTTCTTGCATTAATCACAGCAGCTTTGGCTATTTTCTTACTAATTGATTTTGTAAATAGAGTGCTAATATAATTATCATTATAATTTACATTATATTTATCTCTTACATATGCTCCTATGATATCATTTCTTTCTCCGTTAATCTTCATTTCCAATATATCCCATATACAATCACTAAATTGTACTCTTGCAATAGCTCTATCTAATAAATCATATATTTCATTCCAATCATCAATAACTCTGTTCGCATGCTCATATCTTATGGTTTTATAATTTTTCATTAGTAGATAAACATGAAGAGGATTTGATAAATCTATCATTTTGTCTTCATCGGATTCGCATATGATAAATTCTCCAACTCTTAGCCCAAAATACATATCATCATCAGGTCTAATATTAATAAAACCTTGTTGTTGTGATTGCATAACTGGACGATATGCATCTTTTAAAGTATATTGTTGTAAACATAAATCTATATACCAATTTTTGTAGTAATGATGATTTACATAATTAATTTCTAATGGATTCGTAAAATCTCTTTCCCTTCTCCCTTTTAGACAATCATCTAAATAATCATATATAACCTTAATTTTTTCCATTTCTTTCCATAAATCTTGCATTCCTGGAATGTCCTTATCTTTTTCTTTATCTATAAAAGGTTTATAAGTTTTATATATATTCTTATATTTTGCATTATGAAATGCCATGTCAGCAACTCCATTTTCAACCATTTCCTCATAAGAAACACTTTTTTTCGAAGGTTGCTTCAACTCAACATCACAATCTACATCTGCAGAATAAAGTAAATAATTAGAAACTTCGTTCAATTGTGTCGGACTCAAGTCATTCAATAGTCCTTCACTCTCTAAATTCTTTACACAAGCAAGTCTGTCTTCATAGGCTTGTGCTGTCCAATCTAATGAATATACAATTTTTTTCTTATTACCTTTAACTTTTATAGTATTAGGATCATCAACTTTCATGCCAATCCCTCCCTCTTACTTATATATTAACACTCTAAAAGATTTCTGTAAAGAGTTTTGTGTAATTTCATTTCTAGTTTATTCCAAAATCAAAAAACTTTACAAAATAAAAGTGCAATATTATAATTATATACAATGAATAATACGAGCGTAGCTTGCGAAGCGAGTATTATTCTCTATATATATAATATAATAAAAATATATTCTTTTTCTTTTTGCTTCTTTTTCTTTTTCTTACATTAAATAAATAAAAATTATTTACAAAACTGTCTAATAAATGATATAATATAAATGTAAAAAGAAAAGAAAGGAGTAATTCTTATGATTGTAAAAAAGAAAATACTAAAGTGGCTACATAAAATTATAATGGAAATTGCCACATCTGATGATAAAACACTAGATGAAATGGGCAAGCAATTGTTAGAAATAGAAAAAAGCTTAATTTCTTATCTATATTTTTCATATAATCCTTTTCTGATAAATCCAACAGCAATCCTTCATCCTCAAACTGCACAAATTGTGCATCTGTTGGCCAATGATTCATCATATCTGGAAGACTATCACTGCTAGCTCTTGTCATCAAAACTTCCTGAGCATCTGGAACCACATTCTGTTTAATGACAATATCTGGGTTTTCTTTCTCAAATGCTTCAATTACTTTGGTATAGCTTTCTGCTGCTTCACGTTTTACTTGCACAAATTCAATTTCTACCTTACCTGAAGATTTTTCTTCACTCTTTCCTGAATCTGTCTCGTTTTTCTGTCCGCATCCAACTGCAAACGTTGAAACCATTGCCAAACACAATGTCACTGCCATAATTTTTTTCTTCATACTTTAGTCCTCCTTAATGTTTTCGATAGTGTCAAAAACTAGCTCTTTTTTATTGTTCTAAATCCTTTAAAACCTTGATTTATTGGAGGTTTGCAAATAAAAAGAGCATTGACCTCCCTTTTGAAGTATAATGAATTCACCACAAACCATTATCAACAAAGGAGACAATGCTCATGGACATTATACTTTATTTACTTCAGTTAATTCAATACCAACATAAACAAATTTGCTGGCTTTTAAATTTTATCTGCAGATATATTCCACTCAAGCAGTGGGCTTTCGATGATTCCCATTCTCCAAAATATCAGAAGTTCAAAG
>ENA-OOWZ01000007-OOWZ01000007.1-human-gut-metagenome-genome-assembly--contig:-NODE-7-length-147464-cov-11.075647_pt1 | contig 147464 bp, 213 predicted proteins | sample MGYA00241580_ERZ501329 | MGnify/ENA primary metagenome ERZ501329 (study PRJEB25962, sample SAMEA2042923) | human gut metagenome | biome: human gut; feature: human-associated habitat; material: faeces... | reverse complement strand
AGTAGACAGAAATGCCAAAAACATATATACTTTACTTAAATTCAATTGAAAATGCCAAAAATTTTTCGCTTGCAGTATAAATAATCCTAAAACATGCATAGTAAATGATTTTTTAGGTAAAAATCTATGTTCTCGCATTACAAAAATCACTGTTTTCTGTGCAAATTTTGAGACTTACGGCGTTCCCGAACGGCAATTATAGCACAAACTAACATCCAAAAGTAGACAGAAATGCCAAAAACATATATACTTTACTTAAATTCAATTGAAAATGCTAAAAAATTTTCGCTGCTGTACAGAAACAGTTAAAACACTATAAGTAAATGATTTTATAGGTTAAAATCTATGCTCTCGCATCACAAAAATCGCTTCCGGAAACCCTTTTTTGAGACTTGCGGCGTTCCCGTACGGTAACCGCACGGCTTGACTTTTGTGCCGTATATTTGAAGATTATAAAAACTTTTCGTATAATATATATGTAAGAAAAATAATACACCTTAAATAAAATATCATTATAAGGTAAAACTAGACATAAGATGCGCAGACTATATCAGATGTAAACTGTCTAAAAATGTCAAAAACGCATATATTTTACTTAAATCTAATTGAAAATGCTAAAAAAATTTTCATTGATGTGCAGAAACAGCTAAAACATGCATACTAAATGATTTTTTAGGTTAAAATCTATGCTCTCGCATCACAAAAATCGCCGTTTTCTGAGCAAATTTTGCGATTTTCGCGTAAAATGCGCTTCTCCGTACGGTAACCGAACGGATTTGGCGCAAAATATTTGAAAATTATAAAAATTTTTTGTATAATATATATATAAGAAAAGTAATTCTAATAAAAAAAAGGAGAATATTCTATGTATACAAAGGATGATATTATGGCACGTCTTCAAAAGGGTGACGACCCGCAGGCGATTGCTAATGAAATTGCTGACACTCTGAATGCAGCATTTGCTGAATATGAAGAAAACCAGAAGGCCGCTCAAAAAGAAAAAGAAGCAGCTAAGCGCAATTCTGAAAAGCAGAAAGATATGGCTGAACTCTGCCGACTCTTTTGGAAATACATGCAGAAATACTATGGTTGGGATGAAGGCGAATTTTCTGATGAAGATGTGCGCGATGTTATTGAGTCAACTGAGGCTGCAATGGTTGCGGCAACCGAACTTAAAACCATGCTCGAAAACCTCAATAAGACCCTGAATGAGGACATGGATGAGCAGCCCGCTAAGTTGCGCCATGAGACTATCCCTAACACCAAGAAGTGCAAGTGCGCTAATGGGCCCGCAGATCTTGACGATGAATTGCATAAGTTGCTTAAGCAGTTGTTTAAGTAATATATATAGACATAGTTGGTAGCCTATTAAAGACCGTACGGAAATCGTGCGGTCTTTTTTATATTTGTTCCAGAAGCTGTGGAATGGTGTAGCTCAGTATTGTGAAGGGGAATTTGGTAACCGAACGGGGCCAGGCATACTCCCTATTTTTTCTATTTTATTAGGCATACCCCCTATTTTAACATACCCCCCTATTTTGACACTCAGCACACTCCCTATTCCCACACTCCCTATTGCCCCTATTTTAACATACCCCCTATTTTAACACCGGGACCGAATATACCCCCTATTTTAACAAACTCCTAGTGCGCTAATATATACTCCCTATTTTTTCTATTTTATTAAGCACCCTCGACCCTCGATTCCCTATACCCCCTATTTTCCAATATTATATATTTTCATATACATCTAACTCTACTAAGGTAGTACTATTATTATTTAATTCTCCAATAGCCAATGGAATTACTACAGATTCAATAAAAATAGTATTTTTTTCATTACAATCACCTGCTAACAAAACTTCTCCAGTATCTTTGCGCTTAAGCTACCATCTTTCAAGTGCAACTATCTTAAACATATTACCTCCATATATTTCTAATCTCTTGATTCAACAACTCACTCTGACTCTCTATGCCACATATTATTTCCACTCTATTCCTACTATATTACAATCCCTATCGGCCTCTAACCTACTACTAATATCTCCCGTAGTAGTATCAATCGTTATAATTATCTTAAACCTATTTTTCATTTTCTCCAACTCTTTATACAGCATATATCTTATCCATTTAATAATTAAAATCTATTCTCTCCCCCTTGATTCAAATATCTTCTCTCCAGCAGTAGTATCATAGTCTATCGTATCATCAATATTACTTATATTTAATATAATACCTCCAGTAGCAACAGTAATTAACTATGTCTCTTATACTTGCGCTTAGCTTCCATATGGGCTTTTTAAAACTATATACCCTGTTCCAATTCACCCTTAATATGCTGAACCTGAACCTCACCCCCCAATAGCAAAGCACAAGTAAAGTACAAGGCAAAGCAAGTCAAGTGCGCGAATACCCCATGTGAGAGACGCCCGGCTTATAAAAATATTTTGGAGCAACGAAGTTGCGTAAAAATATTTTTATAAGCCTAAGGCGAGCGGGAGCGAAGCACTCAACTATATATTTAATAGATATCTAAAATTTGACCATTTTTGCCGATTTTATATAGATCATCTATGCAAAATCAATAGAAAATTTTGACCATTTTTAATCTGGTAATTTATTAGCTACCCAATTAAATTTCATATAACTCTTTAACTATTTATCATCATATTCTATGTTCATTTCTAATAACCTTAATCTTTGTAAAATTTCGATTGTATCACTAACAATTGCGTTATTAGAAGTAGTGCTAGTTGCAATGCCAATATAATCTTTAATCTACTTCATTGTAGCAACAAATGGTTCACATCCATTTGCATAAAAACGATTAAATAAATAAATATAAATATTAATACTATTTTTCTATAATACATTCATTAGTTTAGTTAATGTATTATATTCAATCAAATGCGCATCATGTACTCCTAATAAAGTTAAATAATAATAATTATCATATAAAGTAACTAGCCCTAGCTATACTAAAGTCTCAAAATACTTAGCAATAGTTTTTCGATTCATAATTTTTTCTTTACGTCCGTCCGGCATGATGTGTGTAAAATCTTTTTCTATAATTGTCCATTTTACTTTATTTTTAGCAATACGTCGATCATACCCATCGGCATAAACTTTTTCTGAATTACACTATAGCCATGCATAAAGCAAATCACAATAATTTTTTTCTTTAACAATATCATGGTTAGAAGGCATCTACCGTGAATTTAGTTCAACTTTCATTTTTCTTCCCTTTCATTTTATAGAAAAATTTGACCATTTTTATAGAAAAATTTGACCATTTTTATCTATAAAAACATATTTTCAATAGAAATTTTTGACCATTTTTTATTAATGCGCCCATCTTAATTAATTATCTTATTACTATAAAACTTATTTATTTTAATTATCCTTTTTAAAATAATCCCAGAATGTTTTTTTCTGCGGTTCTAAATTTGTTGTCATGCGCTTACTACCTCTTCGTATCAATAACCATGCATTACATCCTATTAAATTACCAATTAAAGTGCTTAAAGCTAATTCCAATTCGCTTACGACTCCGACTCCCTATCCCTGACCTTGATTAAACCATAGTAAAAATATTATATTGAGCGAAAAGGGCCAATGACACAAAATGCACATCATTATTGGAATCATTGTCATTATATAATTTTGCGTTTTAGTATATGCTACTATACCTCCGTACATTGTTAAACCGCAAAAGATCCCTAACGGAACCATGCCGAAAGGTCCGATACGATTGTAATATTCCCAAATTTTTCGTGCGCTTTCGATAACGCCGTCCCGATAACTAGGAGTTAATAAAACCAAAACGGCAATTATTGACACGCCCATAATATTCCACATAAAAATTAAACCAAGCTCTATTATATCAGTCTATTTAGAATTAAGAATTCCAGTATGTCCCACGAATAAATCAAGATCATAATAAATAACACTCATAACTACAATTGCATAGAAAATTGCCCCCATTATACCCCCTATGTATAAATTCGCAACACACCCCAATCCGATAACGATGCCCGCGCAAATTGCTTCCACCATTTTATTATCTCCTTTAAATAAATATTCATCTATTATAATTATACAAAAAATTCCTTTAGAGTTCCATTTTTGATTTTCATAAAAATTTTTGATAAAATATATATGTAAGAAAAATGAATACAGAAAAATTAAATCCTAAAATATTATATAAAGGAGAATAAATAACTATGTTTAACAATCATGAAGATGCGACAGCGACAGCGGTAGAAACCCGTGCCAAAAAGCTTCGTAAACACCTCTGGATATGGATCCCATTGGGTTTGATTTTGCTTATCGGCATTATCTTCTTCGCAAATAGTTGCGCTTCAATTCCCGCTGGACACACAGGTATCTTGACTACTTTTGGTAAGGTTGAGGATAAAGTCCTTACCGAAGGTTTTAATTGGAAATCACCGTTCCAGAAGGTAATAAAGATGGATAATCGTACGCAGAAAACTACCGAAACATTCCAAGCATTTTCGTCAGACATTCAAGAAGTTGATATTCTTCTTGCCGTCAACTACTCCATAAATCAAGAAACAGCGCAAAAACTGTACCGCACCGTTGGCACTGAATATTATCAAAACATTGTATATCCTCGTCTGTTGGAAGGCACGAAAGCTATTTTTGCAGAATATACTGCGGAACAGCTAATTAGTAATCGTGAAATGCTTTCAGAACAGATAGCTAATATTGTTGTACCTAGTGTCAATCAGTATGGAATAGTTGTTAGTTCAATTATGGTTCAGAATATTGATTTTACCGACGCATTTACGAATGCCGTCGAAGCAAAACAGGTCGCTCAGCAGAATAAACTAACTGCACAAACCCAGCAAGATCAGCTTACCATGGAAGCAGAACAGGAAGCTAATCGGCAGGTAATAAAAGCACAGGCAGACGCAGAGCAGGCTAGGATAGCCGCGCAAGCTGACCTTGAAGTTACTAAAATTCAGGCAGATGCGGCCGAATATGCGGGTCAAAAAGAAGCCGCTCGAAATAAAGCAATCGCCGCATGGCTAACCTCTGATTTACTGAAATATTATTACATTCAGCAGTGGGATGGTAAACTTCCGACTTATATGCTTGGCGAAGACGCCAATATTCTCATGAATCCCAATTAAGTCAATAATCCATATTAAATAATAAGCAATCAGTGCTGCATTTATGTGGCACTTTTTGATTTTTATAAAAAAATTTGATAAAATATATATAGAAAATAAAGGAAAGGACATGAAACCCATGGTCGCTAAGTCTTATCAGAACCTTCAACAGATAGGCACCCCATATTCGGTTAATGGCCGCATGTATGTTAAAGTCGCTGCGCCTACTGGCCCCAAGCAGGTGCGTTGGTATACAGAAAATGAATATCGTTCTATGTACGGTGCTGATGCTGCTGTCACCCAGGAAGTGTATAAAACTCAGAAAGAAGTCCTTGGCTTTGCCGAAGGCTATATCACTATTTTCCGTGGTGAAACTTTCGACCATAAAGAAGAATTAAGGACTGCTGGTGCTCGCTATAGTCGCTGGTGGGGTTGGGGCATCGCAGGTGGCTCTGAAGTTCCTAAGATTGAAGGTCTTGAACCTGTGCGTCTTAACTGGGAAATCGTTGGCGGTGAAGATGGCAAATGCTACACCGAAGAAGTGATAACAAAGGCCCTTGAACCTATCCTATATGAGGCAGGAAAATCAACTTATCAGGGACAAATAGGTGAACGTCTGCGCAACATTCCCGTTACTGTTATATCTTGCAATACTTTTTCTTCAAATTATGGTGATAAACAAGTTATTACTTTTGAAGATAATTATGAAAATATATATGTATGGTTTACGACTACCAAACAAGTTGAGGCAGGTTCCACGTGGCTTCTAACGGGTACTGTGAAAGATCACAATTCTTATAAAGGCGTTGCGCAAACAATTTTGACTCGTTGCGTTCTTGCTGAAAATAATTAAAAGGAGTATACTATGATTAATCCACCGTGGTACAATGATTCCATTGAAGCCTTAGCATTTAATGCTTATGCCATGAACATCTCAGAATTGGATGAATTAATAATATATTTTAGAAATCATCCCTCTCTTGAACTAAATGAACATAATATTTATAATGCTTGTTTACAGCTTCAACTTTCTTTTTGCACTCTCTCTGACGACGAATATGAATATGTAATGAAAAGACTTAATTATTAATGGCTAATGCGTCTCAGGCAAAGTAATGGTAGCTTAATATTTGGCTTAAAGGCGACCTTTTGGCCGCCTTTGATTTTTATAAAAATTTTTGATAAAATATATATAAAGAAATGATGAAGGGAGAAAAAGTATGGGTGGATGTTATACTTACAAAGTAAGATGGTATGATGATTTTGATAAGGTAACTAATATTAATCAGGGTATCACATGTGCGTCTAGTTGCGCCGATGCTATGATACAGCTTGAACGTCGCTATGGCGAGAATACCATCATTGAAGTAACTTTATATAAACTTGAGGCATCTGATTGTCTTGATTGTCTTGAGCTTAGTCCTGAAGCAATTGCTCATTTGCGCTCATTTACAGTAACAAATAAAGGTAAACAGTATAAATTTTAATGCGATAAGGAAGGAGATAAACAATGAGTGATATAATGACTTTTCCCAAAACGGTTGAAGAATTTATGGATCAATATAAAATTGTTGACACTGAAAAAATCTACTCCAATGGCATAGAACTTGTACCTATTTTTCGAATGAAACAATGGTTTGAACATTGTTCAACTTCTCCGCAGGAGATGAGCGCCGTAGAATATCTTTGGCAGAATGAGCGTCAATTGGTTGAAGAATATGGCTTTAAAAGGTTTCTTGAAAGCAGAGAAGACGCAAAAGGAATGGTCGCAATTGTTGAAAATTGGGTAAAGGAACACCCTGACACTGACCCCGACCCTAACCCTAAAAGGGGCGGAGATAAAGTACGATGAGTAAGTACAGAAAAAAGCCAGTGGTCATTGACGCGTTCCAGTTAAACGAGAGAGGGCTTGTTGGAGAAGATTGGTTTTGGGACGCGGTTTCGGAAAACACAATAATTACTCATGACTTTGGGAAGTTCCACCCGGGGGCTGCATGGTGCGAAATAAAAACACTCGAAGGAACAATGGTTGCCAAAGCTGGAGATTATATTATACGCGGCGTAAACGGAGAAATCTATCCGTGCAAGTGCGACATCTTTGAGAAGACTTATGAAGCTGTTCAATGATTTCGGACAAGCCAAGTGGAATTTATGGAAATATATTAGATGACGAACGAAAAGGAGATGCTGGCTGACTGATGGCTGAGTATATCAAAAATTCGCTCTCTGGAAAATTGAGAGGTGTAACATATGAAGATGGCAAGATAATTGATGTTCATATTAAAGATACGGATAACGTAGTTAAGGTTTTTGTTCCAGTTCGGCATGGGCGGTGGATTGATAAAGGGGAGTATGCAGTCTGCACGGAATGCGGCGGATGGAGTGGTATACAATACGACGGCGTAGAGCCGATACCTTTGATGACGCAATTCTGCCTGAACTGTGGTGCAAAGATGGACGGAGGACTGACTGATGGATGTTAGGGAAAAGCTGATTGATTTACTCACGGGACACTCGATTGACACACAGCAAGACGTTGAATATGTCGCAGATTACCTTATCGCAAACGGCGTAACGGTGCAGGAAAATGTGGAAATAAGCGATGAGCTTTTGAAGCAATTAAAAAATGCACCAATCACGCTTTGCAAATCAGAACCGTCAATTGAAACGGTGCAGGAGTGGATTTCGGTTGATGAAAAACTTCCACAAAATTTTATCAGCGTTTTGGGATATATGACGGATGCGGGAGAATTTCCACCGGTGCGAGAATGTTATACAGTTGGGAACGTGTTTTTCTTTCCAGCACTGGGTGATATACATCCAGTATCGCATTGGCGCGAAATGCCGCAACCGCCGAAAGGAGAATGATTATGAGACTGATTGATGCCGATAGAGCGATGGAAATTGTTCGCGATCAAGGAATTGCACACCCAAACGCATATCATTTAACAAACTATGCAACGCTTATATTGCGAGAAGCACCAACCGTTGATGCCGTGGAAGTTGTTAGATGCCGGGAGTGCAAATACCACGAGGAGGAAGGAATTGAAATGGTATACTGTCCCAATATGATTGGTGGTTGGGTTGAAAATGAATGGTTCTGTGCTAACGGTAAGCGGAAAGAAGGTGCTGACTGATGCGGCTTTTCTTCCTGACAAAGAAACAGCAGAAACAGTACATAGCCTATCTGGTTGGGCTTACAAGAGTAATTCACAGGAACAACGTGCAACTGTTTGAGCAGGATTTTGAATCTTATGAGTTCTGCCTTGAAGCACTATGTGAACTTTCGTATCTCGTTGGCGGTATTCCTGCAATGCAAACAGTAAAGCATTTTGGACTGGAAGAAGGTGCTGACAATGACTGAGTATATCGAGCGTGAAGCGATAAGCGAAGAAATAAGAAAATATTATTACAAAAATCCTCCGAATTTTTCCTATGGGGAAGGGTTTGACCGTGGTCTTGATAGAGCGCAAAGAGCAATACTCGATGCTCCAGCCGCAGACGTTGCCCCTGTGCGGCATGGACGGTGGGAAAAGCAAAGTGGGCTTTACTCGTGCTCTGAGTGTGGAAAGACTTGTCCATATGATGTGCAAGCGGATGTAAACGAATATTGGGCTTGTAACTACTGCCCCAACTGCGGTGCAAAGATGGATGGAGGTGCTGACTAATGGATGTTAGGGAAAAGTTGGTGGAGATTTTGAAGCAAGCACCTTTTGAGGGGAAAGTGCTTGACGAATGGTGGTGGGAAGAAAAGATTAAGAGAATTGCCGACCACCTTATCAACAATGGCGTAACGGTGCATGAATCCAGTTGTCCATATTGTTGCGATAATGGCGAAATACACGGAATGTTGAAGCACAGCTATGATGATGAAGATGGAATGGAAATGAGCATCCATCCATCAACAAGGAAAGAAAACGGATATCAAAGCCAAGCGTGGTGGGCGACTGTACATTTTCGTGGAGAATGCAGAGATTTTTATATTGAAGTTTGCCCGTTCTGCGGAAGGCGACTTGTTCCGTTGAAAGAAGAAAGGGAGACCGTTATGCCACATCCGCCGAAAGGAGATGCTGACTGATAAAAGATTTATGCGCTACTTGTGACATTCCAGAAAGAGACTATGACCCAAGCGATCCAGAGTACTTCTGCTGTTCAGATTGTTCATGCTACCACTGCAAATATTTACACTGCTGCGAAGGACAGTGTGCGGAAAGGAGGTGCTGACTGATGGATGTTAGAGAAAAGCTGGTGGAGTTACCTATTGAGGACGCACTTCTTATCTTGCGAGAAGAACATCGACAGCGGACAGATAGTTATACCACATATTTGGCGCACGGTGGAAAGGGTGATCCTGCCGAAGAAGTAGATCTTGACGCTTTGGCAATGGCAATTTCTGCGCTTGAAAAAACAAAGTGGATTTCGGTTAAGGATAGGTTGCCGGAGCCGTGGAAACAAGTTCTTATTTATTCACGGCATGATTTCTACGAATCGGCGTTCTATATTGGGGTTCCGGGGAAATGGCGGGTCACTTGGAACCATGAAATGCTTGATGCTGATAGCGTCACCCACTGGATGCCGTTTCCAAATATGCCACAGCCACCGAAAGGAGAATAATTATGGCACAGCTTTATAAAATGACTTTGTATGTTTGCGATTTGGAAGATAGCTTGTCACTGGATGAAATTAAAACTTTAATCGAGCAAGATGCGCTCAATGGTATATCTGTGAATTGTGTTTGTCATTTTGCAGACGGTCAAATCGGGCAAAATGTTAAATGGGACAATGATATTGATCTGAATCGTTGCAACTGTCCTACTTCTACTTGGAACAAATATTTTGCGCCGCTTACCAAAGAAAAGACCAACGCCGATCGCATCCGATCAATGACTGATGATGAGTTGAATGAGCTGTTTCACGACATTTATAATGCAGGCGCAGAAGATGTCGTTGCATATGAATGGGGACAACGGACCAACAGTTTTGAATGGACGATGGAATGGCTCAAGCAGTCAGTGGAAGGAGAATGATTATGAGACTGATTGATATAAATATGCTTTGCAACAAATTATTTTACTATATTATTCGGGGGTAATAAATGAATTATCTGAGTCGAATAATTCATATTTGGTATTGGGATCGAGCATGGGCAGAAAAAGTCTTTGAGGATATTATAGATGTATCTCCGCCAGAATGCATACTTGCAGTTAGAAAAGGTAAATTCGAAATGTCAGCATATTTCCTTGATGGATCTATTCTGCGAATGATACTAGAAGAGGAGTCTATGAGAGCTCGCCGTTCAACTGAAACTTTCATTCAATACGGCACAAAGTTAGAGTTCTCTGAAAGAATTATTTTTCCGACATGTCGGATTCACCGTCCGCGAGTAATAGCGTCTGCGTTGGATATTATGAATGGCGGCACACTTGCTTCAGCTTATTACGATGAAACATTAAATATTGCAAATGAGTGGGAATAAGGGAATATTCAGAAGAAAACGCAAATAAAGCAATAGCAATCGAAATGAGTATGCTGGAATAATTTACCTTCTTTGATTTTTATAAAAAAATATGATAAAATAATTATAGAAAATGAAAAAGGGAGAAAAAACCAATGAGCGATATTCGTAATCTGTTGACAGCTAAGGATTATTCATTAATCGATAAGTATCGTGAAATTTATGCTTCTGGTGAACAGTGTTATCATATTGGTGACAATATGATTCCCAGTTTCAATCTACTCTCTCCTTGGTCTGAAGCAAAGAGTAAATTTTTAACCACCCTTTTCGGCAATCAGCTGATTCTCTCACGTGAAGTCTCTCTGCACAAATCATACGATGAATTGTGTGATGATGAAATTACTTATGAGCACATTTATCGTCTCGATCAATTTATTTATCAGATTGATAAAAGTTTCCGTGCGCTTTACACTAGCGGCGCTGTTACTACTGATGAATTTCACATATTACGTCATCTTGTAACTCCTGACGCTCTTCTTGCCAATGAATATAGTGGAGTTAATGTAAAAATTGGTGGTTATCGTCTTAATCACGGCTGTAAATTAATGAAAGCTCTTAAGCAGTTAAACGGCATTCTTCACTTTATGGATGATGATGAATTTGAAGAGTTTCGTATTTGTCAATCAATGTGTACAAACACTACTGCTCTCGAAGGTAAGCTTTGCTTGTCTATTCATCCTTTGGACTATATGACCATGAGCGATAATGCTTGTGATTGGAGTTCATGCATGTCTTGGCAAGAAGATGGCTGCTATCGTATGGGTACTGTAGAAATGATGAATAGCCCTTGTGTTATTGTAGCTTATCTTGAGTCTTCTCATCCTATGTATATTAGTCGTGAGGCCACTTGGAATAGCAAAAAATGGCGCTCCCTCTATATTGTTACTCCAGATATTGTTGCTAATGTTAAATCTTATCCGTATTACGATAGTTCTATTGATAAGATTGTTACGAATTGGCTTTATGAATTAATGGTAACGGCTTGCCCGAATCATATCTATGAAAAGCCTTATACTTTTGAATATCCTATAATAGGTTCAACTCGTGTACGTTTTGAAACTGATTTAATGTATAATGACTGTTGCTCGAATACTAAACATTGGGGTTTTCGTCGTAAAGGCATCGGCGACTCTCTTCTTGTCAATTATTCTGGTGACGCTCAGTGTATGATTTGCGGCAATACCGATAGGGATAGTCTTAAGGGAGATAGCCTGGCATGTGAAGTATGCGAACCGGATGCCGATATTTGGTATTGCGACAAGTGCGGATGCCGTTTAACTGAAGATGAGATTTTCTTTATTAACGATGGCGATATTCCTCTTTGCAGTGATTGCTATCAGGAATATGGCGCACATGATTGTGTAACTCACGAAGATGGTTGGCGTGACAAAATGATTCCTATTATTTATATGCCTGCTGGTCTAATGAATCATTCATATAAAGATGCAATAGCTTATCTTGATGATTATATTCGCTTGCGCGAAGTGTGTAATGTCAAGTCACTATATCTTACATCCCCCATAGGTGGTATAAATTGGGATGTTCATTATGAACATAAGCGCCAAGAGATGTATGATTTTATAATGACTCATTCTTTTTGTTCATTTAATGAACTTTGTAGACTTTGGAAGAAAGAAGGATGCGGCAATCAGTATGAAATGACTGGGCTTATTTTGTGTTGGACTGAGATTAAAAAAAGATATACTAACAATCATGGCGCAGACCTGGGCCTCACCAGTATAGAAGGAATAACCATAAAAAGTGTTTTCCTTTATAAAGGTTATTTAGTCATTAATACAGCGGCTATGGATTCTCGTCTTAAAGAAGCTTGCCGTGATGCATTTTTCTATTATGACCGCTATGCATATGCAAACAAGAGAAATTTTAACAACGCATCTGTATATGATTGGTTTAACTATAGTGGTCTCTTAGATGCGGCCGACCCTCATGACCTTGATTTTTAATAAAAATTTTGATAAAATATAGCTGTAAGAAAAAGTTCTTATAAAAAAAATGAGTTCTTAAAGGAGAAAACCACCATGTCTAAACTTACGAAAAAAAATATCTATGATGCTCTTATCAACTTCGCTAATTCTGGGGCTATGGAATGCACTATTGGTGAAGAAAAGCACACCATCACTTCTGAAGAACTTTTTAATTTCGCTACGAATGAAAAAGCTCAGCTTGAGAAAAAGAATGTTGCCGCTAGAAAACGTGCAGCTGATAAAGCTGCCGCCGATGAGCTGCTTAATGCAGTTGCGTCTGTTCTGACGGATGAGTTTCAGACCATCGCTGAAGTTACTGACTGTATTGAGGGTGCAGATGTAACCACCGCAAAAATTCAGTATCGTCTTAATTCTCTTGTTAAAGCTGGAGAAGCTGAAAAGCAGGAAATGAAGGTTACTGGTGCTGATGGTAAGAAGCGCATTGTGATGGGTTATCGTCTCTCAGATAAGCCTGCCAATGAAGCAATCGATAAATAACATATAATTTGATTCCTTGCCTTTGATAAAATAAAAGTGACCTATAGCGGTCACTTTTATTTTATTTTTTAAAATCGTACGGAATGCAGCGCGAGCGGCAGACAGCTTCGTCATCCGGAATGACGAAAGCCTCTGGGAAATTTTAGTTGCAATTTATAAAAATTTTCGATACAATAAAATAAGAAGGAGAGTGATAATTATATGATAAAATTTGCATTACATGCTTGGTGTGATAGAGAATATTTAGCGCAAGCAGATGAAATTATAGTTAAATATAGTGAAAAAGAACGTATATTAGAATATCCTGAACTATATCCAAATGCGGCGGTTACTATTCAATGCTATGAAGAAACTGCTGCTGATATTGATTGGAAATGGCTAAAAAATATGGCTCCATTATTTCCTAAAGGCTTTACAATTGGTGTGGTTAATTTTAATATGATACCAATAGCAAAAAGTTATGGGCTTAAAGCTTATTTTCTTTCGTATCTAAATACATATGCTGAATTAAATCGTGCTTGCCGTGAAGGGCTTGTATATGTTTATCTTAATCAGCCATTATTCAGTTCACACGATAAAATAAAACGTTTTGGTATTCCAGTGCGCTGGACTCCTACTGTGGTTGATGCGTCTATGCATAATATCTTATCTAAATTAGAGCACGGTACATGGATACGTCCAGAAGATTTACAATTATATGATATAATTGAGGGATGTATAGTTGAATTTCCCGATGTAAATGGTTCGCGCGCCGAGCAAGCATTATTTAAAATTTATAAGTCAGGCGTTTGGGAACAAGATTTAGGTCTTTTGTTATTAGAGTTTAAGGGCATGAATGTTGCAAATTATTTGATTCCTCCTGGATTTGGCGAAGCTCGTTGCAATTGTTCTCAAAAATGTGAGACATTTCCAAATGGAGATGGTTGTCATATTTGTGAGCACGCATTATAGATAGCTAATCGTGATAGTATAAGTGAATATTTTGATTCAGAACTGCAATCGGTTTAATGGTTTTTTATTAAAAATTATGATAAAATATATATAGAGAAAATAAAAGGAGTATCTATAATGTTTGAATTTACAGAACAAGATTATAAAGCATTTAAAGTAGTTGCTCAGCAGACGCAAGAACAGTTGAGTCGTACTTCTCGGCTAATCTTGGAAAAGTATTATGAGAAAGATAAAATTGAAATTTGTCAAGGTAATATTATAGCGCATGGCACAATTCCTATTGCATTAGTAGCCCATATGGATACAGTATTTCATGCTCCTCCTACAGAAATTTTTTATGATAGAGAAGAGCAAGTAATTTGGAGTCCACATGGTCTTGGCGCAGATGACAGAGCAGGGATATATGGCATTTATTATCTTCTGAAACAGGGATATCGTCCAACAATTTTATTTATGCGCGATGAAGAAGATTGTTGCGCAGGCGCTTATGAATTAACAGGAATAATGACAAAGCTCGAAAATATTAATTATATGATTGAACTTGATAGGGCACATCATAATGATTGCGTTTTTTATGATGTAGCTAATGAACAGTTTCAAGCATATATTGAAAGTTTTGGCTTTCATACGGCTATTGGCTCATATACTGACATTCGCATACTTTCTCATTATTGGAAAATTTGTTCTGTTAATTTATCTATTGGATATGAATATGAGCATACCGCCTATGAGTATTTAAAAGTAAATAGTTTTATGAATACATTAAGCGCCGTAGCACAAATGTTATCAGAACCAATAGTACCAAAATTTGAGTACATAGAACAACATTATCCGCATGACTTTACAACAACTACAGATTTTTGTTGTTTTTGTGGAACAAAATTACCAGCTCGTGCTCTTGACAAAATCGTAACTGAAACAGGTACTTGGAACATTTGCGATACTTGCATAACAAATTATGGAATGAATGTTGATATTTGTGAACATTGTTTCAATTATTTTATTCCAGCAGAGAAAGAGACTATATGTTTAAATTGCAAAAATAAAGAAAGAGAGGATTTTGCTTATGCTGTTGACACAAGAGTCGATAGAGAACATGGACACTTCTGTTTCTGAAATACAAGATCAATTTAATCATATTTTAGAATATACGCAAGGATATTCAATTGTAAGTGATGAACTATTTGAGCAATGGTGGAAAAATAAAGAGCGTTTTCGAATTCGTTTTGGTTCTAATTTAATTAAAAATTTAGGTCATGTTGCCTTTCATCTTTCAGATAAAGAAAAAGAGCTATTAATTAATGAATTTCTTTATATAGCTAAATGTGAATTAGCAGATGCGCAATGGATGAATTTTCAACAATTTATTCGAAGCAATGAACACAGTTTTTTTGATAATATTGTTTCTTGTGTTACTTTGCCTAAATGCGCCGATTTTAAACTTGGAATGAAATTAGTAAAAGCATTTAAATTTTTTATTAGTGACAACACGGTTTTGCGCCACTTGCAAGAGTGTGCGAGTTCAATTATTCAAAAAGACAAAATGTCTGGTGATTTTTGCATATCAATTCATCCTTTAGATTTTTTAACATCAAGTGTAAATACTTACAACTGGCGTTCATGTCATGCTCTTGATGGTGAATATCGTGCGGGTAATTTAAGTTATATGGCTGATAATGTAACGTTTATGTGTTATATTAAAGGCGAAGCTAAATTACAATATCCTTTCTTACCTCATGGTATAAGTTGGAATTCGAAGAAATGGCGCATGCTTGTACACATGGATCCTACTGATCAAATATGTTTTTTAGGTCGTCAGTATCCATATGAACTTAATCATATAGATGAATTAATTTATGATAAATTACTAACTAGTTTATCTTACACATGGACACGTTTTACGGATTCATATGTGTCTTCATTTCATACAAAAAATGATATATTGCCTTTAAATGAAAAATATTATTGTATTAAAAGGTATAGGGGAAGTGAATTAGTTCCATTACATACTTTGGTGCGTGATGCTAATCCATGCAATTCTTTACATTTTAATGATTTACTTTTTTCTCATCGCTATGAGCCAATGTATAGCTCACGATATGTATATCATAATGATGACAATATACCTCTATTGGAGATTGGAGCAGATGTAAAATGTATGCATTGCGGGCAAGATTATATCTATGGAGAAAGTGACAGTATGTTATGTAAAAGCTGTGCAATTGACATGGAGATAATTGACCCTGACCCTGACCCTCCTGATGAATTTGAAGACGATTATTATGAATCTGAATAAATTAATTTAATTTTTAAGGAGTAAATATATGGCAACACGAGCAGCTGAAATAGCAGCTAAAGAAGAAGCATTTCAACGTATTGCAAAAGAATTTGGTACAGATACCGTCGGAATTTATGACAAAAAGCTATATATAAATATAACAAAGGACGGTTCACCTGTTCAAATTGCGATTTCATTAACTTGCCCCAAAATTCCCATGGGCGCAGTAGGAAAATCAGATAATATCAATTTTGAAGATACTACGCTACAAGAAGTAGCTCCTACTAAATTTACACCTGCTGAATACACTTCCGAAGAGCGACAAACAGTAGAAAATTTAATGAAGGCTCTTGGTTTATAACTTTATTCAGATGATACTGGCGATATTATTAAATTGCAATTAAAATTGTCAAAAGTTAAAATAGGTTTTCTTTTGATGATTTATTTGTTTTTTATTGTTCGCAAAATTTGTAAAAAGAGTTCCCACTTTGTTTTACTTATTAGATTTTTATTAAAAATTTTGTTATAATATATATGTAAGAAAAAGGAAAGACACTAACAGCAAATAAGATTAAATTGTTTCTCATTGTTGCAGGTTTGAATCCTGTCCAGTTCATTTAGACTGGTAGCTCAGTTGGCAGAGTAATAATAACAAAAAAGTGTCTTGTAAATTTAATCAAAGGAGTATATTAATGGTACATATAGGCGATAAAATTAAAATTCTACGTCTGTGCGGCGAGCCTATCAATAGCCCTTATCATGGTAAAGAAGGCATAATTAAACACATTGATGATATTGGACAACTTCATGGTACATGGGGCGGTTTAGCAGTTGATCCAGATGTCGATGAATTCCTTGTTATTAAAGATAAAATAGAGCAGTAAGCTGGTGTGATGGAATAGGCAGACATATTACGCTTAGAACGTAATGCTATGGTAGCGTAAGAGTTCAAATCTCTTCACCAGCACCAAACTCGATTCAAGAACGGGTATTTGAAAAATTAAAAAAATTTTGTTATAATATATATGTAAGAAAAAAGAAAAGAAATGAAAATTATAGACCGATACAGCAAATGTTTAATCATTAAATTCGTGATTTAGAAATGATAAAAAACGGTCTAGTGAAATGACGCCATCTGCTAATGGTTAGGCAACCAGTTTCTCAATCTGGTAATCGTGGGTTCGAATCCTCGTGGCGCCAGGAAGAAAATGAATTAGAACCTTCACGTGGTTTCTTCTGTTATAACTAATACTAATTCAAAAAAATAAAAAGGAGCTGTTTAATTATGGCATACATTTATAAAATTGTTAATGATATAAATTAGAAAATTTATATTGGCAAAACAGAATTTTCTATTGAAAAAAGATTTAAAGAACATTGTCAAGATGCTTTTCGAGATAGAAATGAAAAAAGACCGCTATATGCGGCGATGCGCAAATATGGAATTGAACATTTTCATATCGAGCAAATAGAAGAAACAAATAATCCAGAAGAAAGAGAAAAGTACTGGATTGAACATTATTGTTCTTTTAAAAATGGATATAATGCCACTTTAGGGGGCGATGGAAAACGCTATTTAGATTATGATGTTTTAATTTTTGCTTATAAAGAAAATCCTAACTTAGAAGAAATAAGTCAAATATATCATTGTGATAGAAACTATTTAAGTCAAATTTTGAAAAAATATAATATTGAGATAAAATCTCAAGAAAAAATTAATCAAGAAAAATTTGGATATATCATTAATCAATATGATAAAAATGGTAAATATTTAAGAACTTTTCCTTCTTTATCTGAAGCCTATAAAACAGTTCGCCCAGAATCAACATCTAGAAGCGGAATTAGTCATATTTCAGATGTTTGTAAAGGAAAACGAAAAACTGCTTATGGATATATTTGGAAATTTTCTAAATAATTTTAATATGGCTCCCTCGTCTAATTAAACTAGGACGCTAGCTTCTCAAGCTGGTAATGTCGGATCGTGCCCGGCGGGCGCCCCCAACGGTGCGAAACCGTTATGTATCTTTCCTTTCTTGTGAGACCTAGGCACGTCTCTCTAAACTGCCTTTACGTCGCGGGGTGTAGCAACAGGTAGCTTGTCAGTCTCATAATCTGAAGGTTGTGGGTTCGAGTCCCACCCCCGCCAGAGTTGCAGTTAGTCAACCTCCACGTGGTGCAACTTGGATTAAAACTAATGACTAACATTGGGTGCGAGTAAATAATTATACACCCAAAATTTTCAAGATATTATGGAGGTGATTAAATGAGTTATATCTATAAAATCACTAATGATATTAATGAAAAAGTTTATGTTGGCAAGACTAATATATCCTTAAAAGAACGCTTTTAGGCACATTGTAAAGATGCGTTTAAAACAAGAAATGAACAACGGCCTTTATATTCCGCAATGCGCAAATATGGTTGTGATCATTTTCACATTGAGTTAATTGAACAATGTGATACTAATCTTGCAAGTGAACGAGAACAATATTGGATTGGATATTATCGAGGATATTCTGATGGATATAATGCTACATTGGGCGGCGATGGTAAACAATTATATGACCATGAAAAAATTGCGCATCGTTTACTTGAATGTCCTTATCCAATACGAATCGCACAAGAATTTAATTGTTCTGTTGATTTGATTCGTATTGTTGCAAAAGAATATCAAATTCCTGTAAAGAACTTAGGGCAAGAATTAAATGTAAACAATAAACGTTCAATTAATCAATATACAAAACAAAATGAATTGATTCAAACTTTTATTTCAATTTCTGAAGCTGTTAATTGGTTATATCAAAATAAAATTATTCCAAATGCTTCTTCTGGTGCGCGAAGTTCTATTAGCGAAGTTGCATCAGGTAAACGCAAAAGTGCTTATGGATATTTATGGAGATATGCTGAATAAAGATTATATAATTAAGGAGAGATATCTATGAAATTTTATGTTGTATGTCGCAAACATTATCCTATTGATACCGTTTATGTAGAAAAGACATTTAAAAACATGTATGAGGATATTCCTCCTGTTCAAGGGAAATTTCTGGGGCCTGTAAAAGACTTCGATGCCGCAGAAAATTTGCGGCAGGCATTTGTTGATAAATATACTGATACTGCGGTATATCTGCTTAAAAATGATTCTTGGTGGCGAATGGAAATGCAGCCTAATGGCGCATGGAAAGTTCTTCTCCCGATGAATTAATAACTTAGCGCCATCCTCTAATTGGTTAGGAGACTGGACTTTCAATCCAGCAACTGGGGTTCGAATCCCCATGACGTTACCATTTATAGTCCTATACAGCAATCTTGCTTCCGCATATTGGGAGAGTAGCTCAGAGGTGGAGCGTCAGTCTGCAAAACTGAAGGTCATTGGTTCGACTCCAATCTTAAAATGGGACTAGTTTTTAAGAGCTCGACCAGTTCGTTAAATTAAGGCAACTTTAAAGTGGCGCTACGGCGTCCGGGTGATATCCTCATAAGCACCAGATTTGAGGCGGAGCCTACGCCCTCCGTAAAAGCAAGTGACGCGAACTTGCGGCGTAATCACGAATGGTTCCATAGTTCAGTTGGCCTAGAATGTCGGCCCGTCACGCCGAAGACAGGGGTTCAAATCCCCTTGGTTCCGCCAATATATGCTCCTGTAGCTCAGCTGGCAGAGCAGGTGGCTGTTTACCTGACCTTATCTATTCTTTATGAAAAGATAAATGAATAGTAAACAAAAAGGAAATATTACAGAACTTGAAACAATGTTAGCATTTCTAAAACTTGGTTATAATGTTTTAACTCCATATGGAGATTGTGAGCGTTACGACTTTGTAGTAGATGTTAATGGAAAGTTTATTCGAGTTCAAGCTAAAACATCAAATACCGAAGATGATGGTGCATCATTCAAATTTTCTTGTAGAAGTTGTAATAGAAAAGATGGTAAGATTGTGCATCATACATACTCAAACGAGGAAATTGATTACTTCGTAACTACTTTTAATGGAAAATGTTATTTAGTTCCAGTTGAGGAGTGCGGAGCAGATAAAAGACTTCGTATTCTTCCTACAAAAAATGGTCAAGTAAGAGGTATTACTTGGGCGAAAGATTATGAATTGGAGGAAGTAGTAAAGAATTGGTAAGCTGATGTGTAAGCAACCACCGCGTCGTAGGTTCAAGTCCTACCGGGAGCGCCAAGCAATTGATATTGATTGCTCCGAGGCTTATCATGGCGTTCGCAGATTGAACTACTGTATTAGATGACAGCTTAGTGGCAAAGGCTCGGTTATCAAATAAAGAGGCAAAGGTAATCTGTAATATTTTAAGGTAGCAAAAGAGTAATTAACTTTTGAGATAATGATGCTCCTAACATCAAGCTTAAAATATTTATTATTTAGGAGGTAATAAAAATGGGTCAAATTAAAGACATGACTGGTTAGGTCGTTAAAAATTGGGAAGTTATATGTTTAGCTTCGGCTCCGAAGAAACAAAAAAGTAATTTAAAATGGTGGCATTGTCGCTGTATAAAATGTGGGAAAGAAAAAGATTTTTGTGGAGGAGAAATAAGATAGGGTAGAATTGGTGAATGTAAATGTGATAAATAGAAAAATCTACCTAAAACAAATAAAATATCTTCACATTATTTCAAAAATGAAATAACTAAAAGTAATAAAATTAAAAATGAATTAAACCATTAGTATGGGAAATTAACTGTTATTGATTTTGCTTATACTAAAAATACTAAAGCATATTGGTATTGTCGTTGTGAGTGCGGGAATGAATGTATTGTTTCTGGAAATGCTTTAAGGAATGGCGATATAAAATCTTGTGGTTGTTTAGTATCTTATCAAGAATCTATTATAGAAAAGATTTTACTAGAAAATCATATTTCTTTTTAGAAAGAATATAGTTTTCAAGATTTATATGATAAAAAATTATTAAGATTTGATTTTGCTATAATAAAAAATAATTAGTTATTAGGGTTAATTGAATACCAAGGGTAGTAGCATTACGAAAATCCTAATCGTTTTAATCAGAATGGATTATTACAGATACATGATAAAATGAAAATTGATTATTGTATTAAAAATAACATTCCTTTACTAATTTTAGATAAAAATAATTTTACAAAAGATTATCTTTTAGAATGGATAAAATTATTAAATAAATAAATAATTGTAACGCCGCTAATGCCATAGAGGCCGCCGGCAGTGGAAGCGCGATATCCTTTGCGGTCACGGTTAAACCGCTTTTTATGCCTCGATAGTTCAGCGGTAGAACGACGGACTCATATTCCGGAAGTCGGTGGTTCAAATCCACCTCGAGGTACCAATGCAATCATACTCAAATAATTTAAGAGACAAAGCTATATATCGTTATTTCATTGATTTTTTAAAAAATTTATGATATAATTATATTGTAAAAAATGAGTAAATAGCTTATAATTAATAAAAAATAAAATTATTGACCTTAAGATAATTTTCCCTGACAAGCTTTTATAAAGGCCTGCGACGGAAATCCCAAAGTTAATTATTTTGGATCCTTCTTGTATTTTGTTTATTGAGTGCTTAATAAACATACTATTGAACTTTGGGCTGCAGGTTAAAATCCTGAATATATTGCTTGCCGCAGAAAGAAAAGACTATCCTCATAGAGAGAGTCTTTTAGCTCTGGAAATGTGATTCCTTTAATTTTTCATCACATTTTTCTTCTTTCTTCTCTCTATTCTCCTTTCTTTATGGTTCCATAGTTCAGTTGGCCTAGAATGCCGGCCTGTCTTGGAAGTTCATAAGGAATATCTTTAGAGAAAGGATTAATAGCATTGGTAAATTTAAATCCATCTCAAATCGGAGATATTACAGAACTTAAATGTCAGGTTTATTTGATCGAACAAGGTTGGAATGTTCTCACTCCAATTGGTAATCATCAAAAATATGACTTAGTAATTGAAAAAAATGGTAAGTTTTATCGTATTCAGGTAAAGCACGCAATGCCAGTAGAAGAAACAGGTTTTCTTGTTCGAACTAAATATGAAGTTCGAGAAAATGGAAAGACTAAGAAAATGACTTATTCTGCTGAAGATGTGGATTATTTTATGACTGAGTTCAATGGCAAGTTTTATATGTTTCCTGTATTTGGGACAGTAGAAACTCGCTTTTGGACAGTAGGAACAAGACTTTCCACACAGAAGCAGGCTAAAGATTTTAAAGCTGAAGATATTCTATCTACATTATGATTACTAAGGCACGCCGGAGACAGGGGTTCAAATCCCCTTGGTACCGCCATTTCGGGGTGTAGGACAGTTTGGTAGTCCGTCTGCTTTGGGAAAAGAGATTTCCTCTTAGAAAAAATATGTTAGATATTACCCAACAAAAAGGAACTTCTACAGAATTACATTGTATTCTTGATTTAACAAATTTAGGAATAAGATGTTTAAAACCAGTAGATGAAAGTTCTAAATATGACGTAGTAGCTGATTTAAATGGAAGATTTATTAGAATTCAATGTAAAACAGCTTCTTGGGTTACTAATACAGTAGAAGAAAAAGTTGCTTTTAGTATTTCTACTTGTTGTCAGACAACTAATACAAAAAAAACTACTCGTTATAAATATTCAAAAAACGATATTGATTATTTTTATACTTGGTTTGAAGGTCAAGGTTATTTAGTTTCTATTGAAGAAGCAACTGGTGTTACTTTTCGATGGCGATATGAATATCCTAAGTCAAATCAAAAACAAGGAATTCATATCGCTAATGATTATAAAATTGAGGAGGTTTTAAAAGAGGTTTAAGATTTTCCTGGAGCAGAAAGTCGTGAGTTCGAGTCTCACCACCCCGACCATTTTCATCAAAACACTTGGGATTATAAAATTGAGGTGTAGCCAAGAGGTTAAGGCACGGGACTTTAGGTGGTTGGTGTAACGGTAACATAATAGCCTCCAAAGCTAAAGATTAAGGTTCAAATCCTTAGCTGCCTGCCAGACTCCCGCATTCGCAGGTTCAAATCCTGCCACCTCAGCCAGATTTGATCCGTTAGCTCAGTCGGTAGAGCACTTGACAAAGTTTGGACAGGTCTTATTAAGATATCAGTATTAACTCTCATATTCTATGAAAGAAAAAATAAGAAATGAGGTAATTAAAATGTTAAATACTGTTTCAATAGGAGACCTTGGAGAGTCTTATGCTATTATGAAATTTACTCAAGCACAAACAATTGTTTCTAAACCATTAACCAATAATGCTCGATATGATTTAATTATTGAGTCCAATGGAAAATTATATCGCACACAAGTAAAAACAACTGGTGCGATTAAAGATGGTAAAATGGAATTTGCGACTAAGACTACAAATTATTCCAAAGGCAATTGGAAAAGTAATTCTTATACTCACGATGAAATAGATTTATTTTTCTTGTATTGTGCAGAAAATAATTGGTGTGGCTTATATATTCCAGAGGATAGTACTATTCCTCAAAGTTTAACAATTCGTTTAGAGCCACCAAAAAATAATCAAAGAGTAGGTATTCGATTAGCAGAAGATTATTCTTTTGAAAAACAATTTGGGGTATTAGCTTAATTGGTAGAGCAAGAAACTCTTAATTTCGAGGTGGCGGGTTCGACCCCTGTCTCCTGCTCCAATGCTTGTATAGCTCAGTTGGTAGAGCACACCCTTGGTACGGGTGAGGTCATGCGTTCAAGCCGCATTGCAAGCTCCATTTTATAGAGGGGTCGCATAGTGGCTTAGTGCGGCGGATTGCTTTGAGTAACTAGCAAGCCTCTTTCAAATATGGACACAAACACTATAGGTAAATTAACAGAATTAAAAGTTTTAACATATGTTACTGAATTAGGTTATTCTATCTCAATACCTTTTGGAGATAAAAATAGATATGACCAAATTTGGGATGTTAATGGAAAACTTTTAAGAATTCAAATTAAAACATCTCGATGGAAAAATGAACAGCAAAAATCTATTATTTTTAGTTGTAAAACTTCTTATGCCCGTAGTTCTGGTGTAAGACAACATATATATACTAAAGATGATATTGATTTTTTTGCAACATATTGGAATGATAAAGTCTATTTAATTCCAGTAGAAGAGTGTTCTTCTGAAAAAACACTTTGGTTTGAAAAGCCTTTAAATGGATGTACAAATTGTGCTTTCGCTAAAGATTATGAAGTTGAGGAGGTGTTAAAAAGAGTTTGTTAGCATATTTGAAGCAATCCGTTGTTCCTTATTGGAACCGAGGGTTCAAATCCCTCCCCTTCTGCCATTTATAGGGGTGTGGTGTAATGGTAGCATAACGCTCTCCAAAAGCGCAGATTGGGGTTCAAGTCCCTGCACCCCTGCCAGCACCAATAGCTTTATGGAAAAATCCATATGTAAGTCTATTGTTGAGTAGGATGTAGGATTAAAAGTGTCCATCATTTAAAAAGTGAACTATGTCCGCGGCGTGGTTCTTTGGTCGTAAAGACATACTACTCAAGTTGGGCCGATAACTATAAATCGGTCGCCCTATAAAAGAAGAGATTATAGGTTTTATTTATTTATTAATTGTTATTAGTTGTGTTTTACTTGCGAACTAGACGCTCCAACTCTTCTGGATGGCAGTAGAGGCAAGGAAAAATGTTCTGACATAGGAATACAGTAAGTCGATGGATTGTATGCGTTTTGTATGGGTGGGTGGCACAAGACAACAGTAGTTAGTGTTTGTGGAGTAGATGCGCTCAAGTCCTATGTCAGACATTTTTTATTTGAAAAATATAAAAATTTTTGATATAATATATATGTAAGAAAAAGAAAGACGATTTCTGCAATTTTATATATGGTTTAAAAACAGGCTGTATCCTTGTTTGAGTAGGTTCGATTCCTATAAATTTCAATCGTCTTGAATTTGCCCGTGTAGCTCAATGGTAGAGCGTTTCTCTTGTAAAGAAAGGGCTGGCGGTTCGACTCCGTCCATGGGCTCGGTTACTTTGGATAAACCTTCTCGTGGTGTAACTGTTTTTACTAATTATCCAGAAATAAAATAAAAGGAGGAAGTACAATGCCTATTAATGTCGGTTATTTGTAGGCTAAAACTGACAAAGCAAGTGATGAAGTATTTACACCTGAATATGCAGTAATTCCTCTTATTAAATACTTGCAAGGGAATGAAACTATTTGGTGTCCTTTTGATTTGGAGACATCTAAGTATGTTTAGGTATTTGTAAAGAATGGCTTTAAAGTAATACATTCTCATATAGACGAAGGGAAAAATTTTTTCTTTTGGGAACCAAAAGAACATTATGACATAATTATTTCTAATCCTCCTTTTTCTCAGAAGGATAACGTCTTAAAAAGACTTGATGAATTAGGGAAACCTTATGCAATGTTATTACCTGTTCCTACTTTGCAGGGACAAGCTCGATTCCCTTATTTGAAAGATATACAATACCTTGGTTTTGATAAGAGAATTAATTATTATAAAGATCCTTTAATGTTAAAAACGCAAGATGGTGTGTCTTTTGGCTCTTGTTATTTATGTAAAAATTTTTTGCCAAAAGATTTAATTATTGAAGAATTGAAAAAATAAAAAATTTATGATATAATATAAATAAAGAAAGACCTTTTCCGCAATTATTATAAGTGATATTCTGATAAAATATTAAACTAGAGGTCTTGATAACTTAACGAATAATTTTTGACAAATGTTTTATCTTTTTCCTTAAATAATACGCTGGGGTGTGGTGTAATGGCAACACACGGCACTCTAAATGCCGGGCTTCTGAGGCGAAAGATGGGGGTTCGAATCCCTCCACCCCAGCCATATTAATCGGAAAAAGGTAAAACAATACTCCAAATTAGTAAAACTATTCGATTTTAAAAACAAATTATTCATATTCTGGGAAAATAAAAACCAGATAAGACGCTTACAGCAATTATGTTCATATTTTTAATTTTTTCTAATTGGTGGTTAGAATCCTTTGTGAATTATTGCAGCGTCTAGTTTGATTTTATCTTTTTGATTTTTATAAAAAAATTTGATAAAATATATATGTAAGAAAAAGAAAAAGGAATAAAAACTTGTTGTGCGGATGTGGTGGAACGGCATACACAACGGACTTAAAATCCGTCGGGAGAAATCCTTGAGGGTTCAAATCCCTCCATCCGCACCATATAAAGACGTATGCAACAATAAATGAATTATCTTGAATGAGTGAAGAAAAATACGTCTTATTTTATATTGCGGGGCTAGGCTAAAGGTATACCGTCAGCTTTAAAAAGCTGAAAAAGCGGTTCAAATCCGCAGCCCCGCACCAAATAATCATTATACACAATTAATGCAAAAGTAACATTCTGTCTTTTGCGCAAACATTATGAATTTAAATCGCATATTATGCGTCAATTAAGACTCAAACAGCAATTTTATAGAAATATGGATATTATTTTTAATGAGTCTTGTAATTTTTTAAGGTGAAATAGTTTATTGACACGGTTTTCACTTCCACTTTTTCTGTGCCTGCTATTTCACCTTATTTTTTTACTCCGGTAGCTCAATTGGAAAGAGCTCTTGACTACGGATCAAGGTGTTAGGGGTTCAAGTCCTCTCCGGAGTGCCAATTCGCTGGTGTAGTTCAGTTGGTTAGAGCGTCACTCTGATAAGGTGAATGTCGGTGGTTCGAGTCCACCCACCAGCACCATTATATAAGGAGAATTATATGCCGGAACTTCTTAATAAAATCTTGACCTGCACATATAGCGACTTATTTCCGCATGATAAAAATGAGATTGAAGCGCAATATCGCGCTTATGCGAAAAAAGTCCATCCTGATATCAACAAAGATGCTAATGCCGAAGCAGCCTTTCGTCGTTTAACTGAGTTAAAAGATGAAGCTTTAGCTGCTTTAGTAAATGGCTCTTGGCATGAGAAAGGAATAATGTCATTTAAGTTAGACAATGGCTCTACCTTAAGAATCAGATATAAATATCATCGTATTCTTGACATATGCGAATATTATGTAAGTAAAACAAGACTTATTTACATATTCGATGCAGCTCACAAAAGATTTTATGAGAATTTCCGGCATATTTTTGCTTCTTGGAATTGTTCCGACGCGAAAATGAAAAAAGAAATTTTTGATGTAATAATTCCACAAGACATTCATTACTATACGTCTGGTGATAAATATATTATTTCAATCCAGAAAAATGAAGATATGTACCCTTTACGTGCACTTATTGATAACTATTGGCATGGTAAAGTGCCTGGGCGCCATCTTGCTTGGATAACAAGTAGATTAATGCAGAATATTACTTTCATCAATCACGAAGGATATACGGTAAATGGCATTGATATTGATAACTGCTTCGTAAGTTGCAAATATCATGCAATTAGTATATATGGAGGCTGGTGGTTTGCTACGAAAGAAGGCGAGCCCATGATTGGTACTACTTCTGATATATATGCGGTCATGCCTCCAAAAGTAAAAGCTGATAAAGTTTCAAACTATTTAACCGATATAGAAAGTGTCAAATTAATGCTTCGCAGTTTAGATACTGACTGCCCGAAGGCTATGACTGATTTCTATATGAGTGGCTCTAGTGAAGACCCAATCGAAGAGTGGAGCAAATGGGATGAAGCTTTAAAGACAGCATATGGTGAACGCAAATTTATAAAACTTGAACCCAAAGAAAATGAAATCTATCCAAAGGAGGAATGATGTATGGGTTATGGTAGTTGGACGTCCTCAAGTTGGACAAATTACACGACATCTAAGGGCTATACGGCTTCCAGTTCTGCAAGTGAGATGTATACTTCGCGTAGAATGAAGGATGCGTTTGATCCCACACAGTTTAAATTCAGAGAGAGTTGTGATAGTGCAGAACACCCTAACTCTACTCCTATCGTGCTTGCTCTTGACGTAACTGGCTCTATGAGTTCTGTACTTGAGACGGTCAGTAAGCGTCTTGGCGATACTATGAGCGAAATCTATAAACGCAATCCTGTATCCGATCCGCAGGTGTGCTTCATGGCTTTCGGTGATGGCGAATGCGACTCTTCTCCTATCCAGGTGACGCAGTTTGAGTCTGATATTCGTATCGCTGAGCAGCTCAATGATATTTACTTTGAGCGTGGCGGCGGTGGTAACGGCGGCGAAAGTTATGCGTTCCCTTGGTATGTAGCCTCTCGTAGGTGTAAGACTGACGCATGGGATAAGCATCACAAGAAAGGTTTCCTGTTTACTGTTGGTGATGAGTGTTGCTTGCCTAAATTAACTAAAGCACAGATTAAAGAGTTTCTCGGTGACGATGTTGAGCGTGACTTGAGTGCTACTGAACTTCTTACTGAAGTATCTCGTAAATATGAGGTTTATCACCTCATTGTTGATCCTGTAGGCTATCAGCCTGTTTGCAAGGATTGGAAGCACTTGCTCGGCAAGAACGCAATAATTGTTGAGGATATCGATAAGATTCCTGAGATTATTGTCTCAATTTTGGAGTTGCATAGCGGTAAGAGTGCAGTTGATGTAATTAATAGTTGGGACGGTACTGTACAGCTAGTAGTAAAAGATGCTCTGAAAGATTTAGCCAAGAATGGCGGATATGAGCATTCGAATTCTGCTGGATTGATTGAATTTTAATTGACAGAAAGGTGAAAGGTATGTTTGAAGTTTATAAATTTAAGGTATCCGCAGTTATTGGAGCAAACTTTGGTGATGAAGGTAAAGGACTAGTCACCGATTGGTTAGCTTCCAAAAGTGACAATGCTATAGTTGTATTGCACAATGGTGGACCTCAGCGTGCACATACTGTGACTACTCCGGAAGGCAGAGAGCATATCTTTCGCCATATTGGTGCGGGTACTTTTGTGGGCGCAGCTACTTATATTGCCAAATCTTTCATTTGTAACCCAATGATATTCAAAGAAGAGTATGAAAAGTTAATGCCTAAACTATTCAATCGCCCGAAAATTTATATTGATAAAAGGTGTAAATTTACTACCTTTTATGATATGATTATCAATCAGGCTCGAGAAATTGAACGCGGTGTAGCAAAGCATGGCTCATGCGGTTTGGGCATTTATGAAACCATATGCCGCTATAGAGATAAAGAATTCGTTTTTCAGCAGGAAGTCATGAGTCCCTATGGAATTTCTATCGGTGAATTTGCGGCTTTGTCTTATCTGGGTAAATATGACTATCTTAAATCGCTAAAGAAGTATTATACTGAAAAGCGTATTGACCAGACAAAAATTCATAAAATGCCGATAGAATTAGAGAAAGCGCTAGAATCTGAAATTGCAATTCAGAATTACATTTCAGATTTTGAATTCATGATGAAAAAGTGCGCTTTGGTAGATAGCCCAGATTTTTTACGCTCATATGATGATGTCATTTTTGAGAATGGTCAGGGCTTGCTGTTAGACCAGGATAATATGGAATATTATCCGCATCTTACACCTAGCCATACGGGTTTATATAACATCAATGAAATTCTCAAAGAATGTTATTTTACCGGCTATATTAATACTTACTACGTTTCAAGAACATATATGACTCGTCATGGTGCCGGTCGTTTTGATACAGAGTGCGAGAAAAAAAATATTAACTTCTTCATGTGGGATAGAACAAATGTTCCGAATATGTTTCAGGATAAGCTGCGTTATGGTGTTTTAGACTATAAAGAACTTGCGGCTAGGATAGCCTCTGAGAGCAAAAAGTCTGACTATCCAGTTGCTACGAGCCTGGTTTTAACGCATCTCAATGAATACGGATGCACAGTTGAATATGAGAAGTTAGCGGCTGATGGAGTTTATGTATCTGATAATTTTACGCGCAATTCCGTAATATCAGCGCAATATATGCTTTAATTTGAAAATCATAAAAAATTATGATATAATATATATGTAAATTAAAAAGTTCAAAAATAAAAATTCTCTTGTCCAAGAGAACATCAAAAAAATAAAGGAGAATTAAAAATGGCTAATACTTTTATGAACGCAATGAATAACGCGAACAACTATGCTGTTACCGAGAATGGTGCTCTGACTCACAAGTCTACTATGAGCGGTCTGCTTGATATGTTTGCACTCGGTGGCGCGTACCGTACCCGCTCCGACGCAGATTGCATTCTGCTCTTTAAGAAGGCTTATGAAGAAGATGCGCTTCGTGCGCTTAAGTGCCTTTTCTATTTGCGCAACGTGCGCGGAGGCCAAGGAGAAAGACGCTTCTTCCGCGTTGTTCTTAAGTGGCTTGCAAAAAATCATCCTGAAGATGTAATTCGTAATCTTGAGAATATTCCTTTTTATGGTCGTTGGGACGATCTTTATGCTCTTGTAGAAACTCCTGTTGAGGATAAGATGTTCTACCTGATGAAGCAACAGCTTGTTCTTGATCTTAAGAGCAAGACCCCCTCTTTGCTTGCTAAATGGCTTAAGTCTGAAAATACTTCTAGTCATGAGAGCCGTCAGCTTGCAACCCTTACTCGCAAAAAGTTTAATCTTACTTCTCGTGAGTATCGTAAAGCACTTTCTAGCCTTCGTGAACGTATTCGTGTTCTTGAAAGACTGATGTCTGCGGGTCGCTGGGATGAAATTGAATTTGACAAAATTCCTTCTCGCGCAGGCATGATTTATCGCAATGCTTTTGCTCGTCACGATATTGAACGTCAGAAAATCGGTAAAACCACTTATGAAGACTTCATGAAGGATACTAAAACTAAGGTTAATGCTAAGGCGCTTTATCCTTATGAGTGCGTTGCAGCCGCCACAAATGTTATGCGGAAAAGTTTGAGTTGGTGTAGTGACTTTGGTAGTGACTTTGAGCCTGCTCTTGATGATATAAATCGTCTGGCAGTTAATAAGTATTGGGAGAATTTGACTGACTACTTTAAAGGCGCAACCTTTAATGGCATTGCAGTTGTTGATACTTCTGGTTCTATGAGGGGCATGGAGGCATCTGCACCTATTAACGTCGCTATCTCCCTTGGTCTCTACTGTGCTGAGCACAATAAGGGGCCGTTCGCAGGACATTACATTAGCTTCTCTAGTCGTCCTCAGTGGATTGCTACTGAAGGTGTTGACTTCTGTGATAAGGTAGCACGTATTTACCGCACTAATCTTTGTGAAAACACTGATATTGAAGCTACTTTTGATCTTCTTCTTAAAATGGCGCTTCGTCCTGATGTAAAGAAGGAAGATATTCCTCAGAATATAATCATTATCTCTGATATGGAATTTGATGCTGCGCGTCAATGGAAGGGTAATAGTGGTACTCTCATGGAACATATTGCTGATAAGTGGCGTGCGTGGGGTCTGAAGATGCCTAATCTCATCTTTTGGAACGTGCAGGCTCGTCAGAATAACATTCCTATGACCGTAAAGGACGGTATTACCTTCGTTAGCGGCTTCAGTCCTGTACTATTTGAGCAGATTATGAAGAGTAAAACTGCGTTTGAGCTTATGCTTGATGTTCTCGACGGAGAAATGTATGCACGAATTAAATAAAACCAAAAAAATATAAAAAAAATAAGGGGAACCAAATATTCGGTTCCCCTTATTTTTTTTATTAATTTTATGTAGTAGATATGCCTAAATCGGAAGGTCTAACAGTAACTGTATTACCGATTTTATTGGAAATTGCTTCAATAGCTTGCCAAATATTAACATCACCACTAGTTGTAATACCTAAATTAGCTTTTAATGTATTTAAGGCAACAGTACTATTTGGTGCGTTACCTATTTTTGTAGATAATTCAGCATCATTAACATCAATATATTCTTTAATAGTAGTTACACTAGTTTTATTTAATGCTGTACCGTCAGGAGCTATAAGATTAGTATTATTACCTTTAGCAAAACCTAATACATTTGCTAAATCGCTATTAGCCTTAACAGCAGATAGCTCTTTTTTAGCATTACTAATAGCTATTGTAACATCACTTGTAGTTACCATATTTGTTGTTGCTGAAATTATAGCTGCGCCAATAGCGCCAGTATTTAACTATGCAGCAATGGCTACATCGGCTTGATTAAGAATTGCAGTTTGCAATTTTGCACTTGCACTATTGGTTACTGGACGAACTGTATTAAGCGCGGTTGTTATATCATCTAAAGTAACTTTATTGGCTAAAGCCGTTTCATTATTAGTAACACGTGCTTCTAAAGCACTTAAACCAGTACCAGTAACAATGTCGCTAGTAAAAGTAACTCTACCATCATTACCTATCTATAAAACTTTACCAATATTACCATTATTTTCTCCTACACCAGGATGTACTACACTATAAATTTCACTAAATAAAGTGCTAAAATTTGTAGTAGTTAAAATAATTGGACTTGAAGACATATTATTCTTCCTTTCCTTTCTTATTTTTATTATTAAATTTATTTCTCTAAAATAACAGAGAACTTATATTTGCCATCTGGAGAAAAAAATGTAGTAATACGATTTACTTTTTCTGGTTCAGGAATTGTAATATGTGCATTAATCAATTTCTCAAATGCTTGCTAAGATTTAGTACCCCATTTTCCATCTTCTACTAATACTTTACCAGTAGCGTCTGTATAACCAGCTGCGTTTAAGGCTTTTTGCATGGCTAAATAAGGTGCTCCAATTTTCATTGGATTTGTTTTTTCAAATTTAATTGTAGACATAGGTTTAGGTTCCTCCTGATGTTTAGTATAATCAAATTTTGCAGTCATTAAACCGCGATGAGTCCAATTGCGTTTTGATAATTCAGTTACAACTACTCCATACGCAATACCTCGTGCCTCAACGACAAGAGGCTCACCATTTGCGCGAAATCCACAAATCCATCCGATATGTGTCATTTTTTTAGATCTAGCTGAATACATGAAAACAGCTTCTCCAATGACATATGGACGATTTATGCTTGCAATTGATCCCTTATCTGTGCACCAGTTTGCATAGTTCATCTGGGCATTGATATCCGTCTTATTGTTCATCTCATAAGTCATCCATGCATCCAAGAGACCTTGACAATCAGTCGCGTAACCTGTACGACTCCAAGCATCAGTAATTGCATTATATTCAATACGTGTCATTTTATTTTTATAATGATTGTTAAAGTAATAATCAATAGTCGCTTGAGTTGTCATTACACGAACACTGCCAAATAAATAATTCCAAGGTTCAGTACCACATTTTGCAATAGGCAATGGTAATTTTGCATCTGAAGGAATAGTGGAGCGTTTAACATGTGTTAAAGCCCATTTAATAAAATTTTCAGTATAATATTTTGCCATAATTAATCACCTCATTTTTTAGGACATATTATTTGCAACTAGTAAGTAGGAGTGCTATTGGCGGGTGCTGAAAAATTCGCCAAATGAGCCTGTAAAAAAGCAGTGCGTGATACATCAATTTGATCTAAAATAATAGGAGTTATATGTTTTCGCGAGCCAATTTCTATATATGCTGATCCTATTATCTAATGTACCATGTCAGGTGCAATATTTGTGAAACCATTTGTATTATTATATAAACATATTGTAGGATTGGTAGCTGTCGTACTACCTGTTGATATTGTGGCACTCCAGTACCCTTTAATATCTGTTGGTGACTCGTAGATATGCCCGCTAGCATTGTTTATAGTAGTATTGCGTATACGTATTGAATTCTCATAAACATGTCGTATATTATTGCGATCAATCGCACGCACAATATATTGAGCCGTAGCCAACGAAGCATTCCAAGAAGATTCTAATATGACAACATCATTAGCTTGAATAGTATTTGCGCTAATATTTGCATTATTACAAATAATGTGTCTAGCTCCAGTGCTAGAAATATTTAATTGTGCGTTAGCGGGCACTGAATTCTTAAAATTAACCGCAAATCTATGTCCAGATGGGTTTGCTGCAGTTGGTAATGTAAATCCACTTAATGTTGCTATTTTAATACTATTATTAGCAGATGTAGTACATACAATATAATCAGTACCTGTTGTTAATGGCAATAAATTTTTTGAAGTAGTAGTCAATAATTCATATACGGAACCAGTATAAACAAATAGCGCAGTATCATTATTTTTAATTATATTGGATTGAATAGGTGCACCTTTATAATAAATTGCTTTTGCGCCAGTGCCAGAAATATTTAAAGTAGAACCAGCAGGTACGCTATATGTAAATCTAATTGCTACAAGACTTCCAGTTGTTAATACATAATCTTGAATAGATGCATTTTTAGCAGTTGCTTCTAATGCATTGGCACAAGAGCCATACCCCATACCTAAATCACCTAAAATTTTAACATTATTATGACCATCGACTAAACGCCAATCCGCACCACTATAAATAAATAATAAAATTGAGCCAGCTGCCCATGTCGCCGCAGGACTAACACCATCATAAGTTACTATTGGAGCTGCAGTTGATCCATTTATACTTAAAGTAAGATTTTCTTTAACATTATTACCATGTTGAAATTTGATTAAAATTGTCTAACCGGCAAAAAGAGAATCTGGCCAATCAGCAACTCCTGTAACAGTCTTTGCAGCTGTGGCATTGCTGGTCTAGCAAGTCCCATAAAATAATCCTTTTGCCTAAGCCATTATGGGAATATTAACCGTATTAGTTCCGCAGTTATCAATAGCCCAGGTCGTAGAGTCTAAATTTATTCTAATATAAGATAACGAAATATCTTCACTGGAAGTATATGCCGTAGATGCTGAAAAAATATAACCAGTTTTATCAGTAGCATATTCATATAATGGTAGCCAATATTCATAATTGTCAGCATTTGTATCAATATAGTGCACAACTGGTAATATATTTTGACTCAATGCTTTTTTTACTTGTGCATAAGCTGCATCAGCTTCGGTAGTATACTCAATAATTTCAACACCTTTTGATTTTAATGTGTCATCTATCGGATAAAAATTCCAATGCGCAGGAGTCGTCTCTTCTTCGGGTATATAATGTAAAACAAAACTGTAAATCCCACCATTTATTGGGCGGCGGCGAACAAAATTAGAATATTCAATTTCAATTGGTAATTCGTTCGCTGCTAATCGAATAGACGTGGGAGTAATCGAGTCGTTATTATTATTTGTGCATAAAATATGTAGCATTAATCCTTCATAAGGTTCTACCACCCGTTCTAATAAAGTATATATATTTATTATACTCGTCATTAACGGACTAACAATAAATAAATGGCTATTATTAATTCTTTCGCGCGCATAATCATCACGTAAGTCATAAGGAACAGTATTTCCTGGAATAATTATTTTCGAAATTTCATTCATTCAATCATCCTCCTTTTTTATTTTAACGATCCTAGCCCGCATCCATTATTTTCAAAGTTTTTGCAATGATTCGTTGCTATTATTATTTGATTGCGTCATTCCTGCAATCGAACCCTCAAGAGCTATTATATATTTTTGTAAAAGCGTTACATTGTTTGGGTCATGTGCTAATGCTAATTTACCATGTACAATTGCATTAGAATAATCTTTTAAACCTAAATAAGAATAGCATAAAAGTTCTTCGCCTTTAGCAATCCAATTATCCTTGCGCTCAACCCAATCATAATGACGCTGACCAACGATTAATCCAGTAGTAACTAATCCAATTGCTAAGGGATAAAGTTCCTGATTATTATATATATCAGCCAAGCAAAAATAAGGTTCACGATACGTGCGGTCAACTTCAATCCATTTATTAAAATATTTAACAGATTCACTCAAGTTATGCTTGTGCCAATAATATAAATCACCTAATCTTCCATATGTCTCACATAAAACCATTTTTTTATTAGGCTCATAAATATCAGCGTATTTTAAACATTTTTCATAAGCTTCAAGCGCATTATCATATTCTTGCTTAAGTAAATATTCCCGCGCCAACAGCATCTAACAATGCGAATTAGTAGGATTTTCTTCTACGCCAATTTTAAGTAAATCAAAATAATAAGCGCGCGGTTTACTTATATCCTATAAATGATGTAAATAAATATGTTCGCCTGCGTCTAAAGCAACTTCTGGTTTACTTAAATCGTTTGGGACTAATACTTCATGCACTGGAAATACCCAATGATAATTTTTTGCATGAATTTTATCATATTTAAATACGTCTTGAGGCTCACCTAAAGCATTATGTGACCATGCATATGTATAATAGCATCTTGTATCTTCAGGTTGCCAATTATCACGTAATACTTGCGCCCATCCCTATTCAAACACTTCATCAAAGTCAGTACAAACAAAAATATCGGTATCTTCTGGAACCAATTTCATTGATTCATTGCGTGCTACATCAAAACGCCAAGGATTAATGATTTTCTATTCAACACAAGTTATACGAGAATCTTCTTTTAGCATTTCATAAGATCCATCGGTTGAACCTGTATCTAAAACAACGATATAATCAGCTTCAGACATATTATCTATCCACCGACTAATCCATTCTTTTTCATTTTTACAAATTGCATAAACACAAATCTTATAATTCATACACCTTTATCTCCTTTAAATTCATTAAAGAGAGAGGATTAAATCCTCTCCCTTCATTAAATAATTTTTTATAAACCAGCAGCTGTACTATGATTATGAGCAGGTACGGTTATGGTATGAGTGTGCGCAGGTATAACAACATTATGAGTATGACTTGCAACCGCAACACTAGCAGTACCAGTAACAGTTGTGGTGGTATAATTAATAGTATGACTATGTTCACTAATTGTAGCATCGCCGCTATATGTTGCACTGATGGTAGCAATAGCGTGAGTATGCGCTTTAAGCTCAACATAAGTATGACTATGAGCTGCAATCGTAACATTATGACTATGAGTACCAGCAGAGGTTGCAGTTCCATTAGGAGCACTAGCAGCTAAAGTGGCACCTGTAATATGATTGATGGTTGCAGTAATAGGAATAATACTATGAGTATGGCCACCGGCTTCTCCAGTTGCGCTATCTGCGTTAATAGAAGAAATGACGTTAGCTGTACTAAAACTTAGAATATTATTATTAACGCTTGCAGAAATTATAACAGGAGTACTAGAACTACTAACTGATATGCTATGCGTATGAGCGCCAGCTGCGCCAGTTTTAGTTACATTAGTAACAACAGTTTTAGAACTAGAAGTTAAATGAACTGTATGACTGTGCGCAGTAGTGGTAACAGAATGGGTATGACTGCCATCTTCAGTAGTATCAACTGTTGATGCTGCCAACTAACTTGTATTCTTTATATTAGCTCCGCCAGCACTCTCAGTGATAGTAGGCGCTAACTTGTCAACTGTAATTTCAACAGTGGCAGTAGCTCCACCCGCAGAGCCAATACTGGTTGCTTTATCATATGCAATACTTGCATTTCCAGTAGCGGTTTGACTACCGTTATTAGTAGTATGGACTGTAGTAGAAGCTGTGCTAACAGTTAAAGTAACTGACGGCTCTGTTGAAATTGTAAAATTAGTTTTTGTACTACCAATTTGTTCCCATTTATAAGTTGGAGTTTGAGCACTACCTTCTTTAACTACAATATATTCCAAATACGTACCAGCTTCAGCATTTTCGTCTGTCTTTAAAGCTAAGGTATTACGATATGTGTTATAATTTTCACTAGTAATCGTAGGAAGAGTTGTCATAATAGTAGCTTCAAAACCCGCTTCTACCAATTCTGTTACATCTGACCACTTATGACCATCAAAATATTTTGCATCTAATTCATGCAAACCATTTGATGCTTGAATCTATTTTATAACCAAATCATTAGCATCGTATGCCATAAATTTGTCCTCTTTTCTTTGCAAATTTATTGAATAGTTGTATTAGCATATAAATTATTTAATGTAAGAATGTTATTATTATCCACAGATAATTCATAAATATCATTACTAAATAAATCTGCTAAGGTACATTTATAAAATGCCCCAATTGAGGCATCCCAGGTTAAAACATATTCGAGCGATTTATTAACAGGAATATCATCAATTTCAGTAATTTGTAAAGACCCCTTAATAATCATATTGTCAACTATGTTATTACCCGTAATTAAAACATTATTGTCATTTAAACGTAATGAACCTTCATCGAAGATCGCATAGACAGATCCATCGTTTAATTTTATTTTTTTAATGCGTAAAGTATCTGCCATATTTATCTCCTTTTAAAATTAAGTAGGGGAAGTTCAACCCCTACTTAATTTATCCTTATTATTAATTATTTTGTAGCTGGAGTAACAGTAACTGTACCAGTAGTGACATTATGCGACAGAGTTGCAGTGGTACCAGTAAAGGACGCACTTTCAATCGTAGTCTTGTCATAATTACCACTTACGTTAATAGTAGCTGCTGTGCCTTCAAAGTTGGCAGAAACAGTAGCAGCTGTGCCAATAAACGTAAAGTCAAATTTATCTCCAGTAAAAGATGGAGCGGTTGCGGTAGCACTAGTAACACCAATCGCAGCGCTGCCTGTTGTGAAAGTGGGAAGCGCGCCTGCGCTAAAAGTGTCAGCAGCCTTAGAACCACCATTAAATGCGGTAATATTACTTGCAGAACCGATGCTTGCCGCAGTGAAGATTAAGGTTTCAGCATCTTCACCACTACCAATTGAAGCAACAGAACCATTAGTAGCAAAATTACTATTAGAGTAAGTTAATGTTGCAGCTGTAAAAGCACCCTCTGTGAAAGAAGGTAATGAACCAGCATCAGCAGTCTTAACAAAATTATCGTTTGAAAGAACAACACTAATTGTTGGAGCAGCGACAGAGCCACTAAGCTGGAATGCGCCACTTTCATTATTCTTGGCGGCTGAAACATTACCACTAGCTACAACACTACCCGTTATATTACCAGCAGGAGTATATGTACCAGAAGATGTAACAGTTGCAGTAGTAGAACCAGGAACTACTGATACACTACCAGCAGGTTGATACGAATGATCCTCAACACCATTTACAACAGTAGCAGTACCAGTATCCGCTTTTGCAAAAGCGCCAAGACTATCAAGGTCTAATGCAGTTTTTAAAGCTGTGGCTGGAACATTACCATTGGTAAATTTAACGCCAGCAACAGTTGCATCAGTAGAGAGATAACCTGTTAAGTCAATAGTTGTATTGCCAATCTGTTCCCAAGCATAAGTATAATTGCCTTCAGTACCGGAACGTAATACAATATATTCAACATAACTACCAGCAGCAGCATTCTCTGCAGGAACTAAATAAAGAATATACATATCATCAGCGGTAGGAGTCGTTAAAATTTTATCAGGATTTGCAACTTCGACGTCAAACTTATTAATAGTACCAACTTGTGCGTTAACATAATCTTTAACAACACCTAAAGTAACTAAATCTGTAGTATTACCATTGCTTGCGTTTTCGGCAATAGTACCAGTTACGATCGCATTATTAAATGTATCAAGTATTGCCCGTACGTCGGCATCTTTCATATAATAATAATTATCGCCGATTTTAATTTTAGAAAGAACGGGAGCATTTGCATAAGTATATGTCATATAAATTTTTCCTCCTTAAATTGAAAAAACTAAAAGCTCATCTTGCAAATCTACAGAAGCTTTAGACTTTGTGTCTAATGCGTCGGTAATTGCTTTCTGAGTCATTGTGCCATCTGTATTCTGGCCAGTAGTAGAATATAATTTAACTATGCCAGGTATTGTAGCGGATGCGGGGGGATAAGTCCCATCCACTAATACGTAAGTTAATCCATTAAAATAATAAACTTTATTGCGCCATCTGTCAATATAAAGACGATTGGTATAGGCAGATAAAGTTACTTCTTTGGCATCTGTTTCATAAAAAACATCTTCAGATTCATCATAATACCCCGTCACAACGGCATCGCGATAACGTGCATCAGTCCAAATAAGATTGGCCAAGGGGGTTTTACCATCTCCCACTTTTGCGCGCAAACCATCTCGACGTGTATCAATTAGAACTACTTCGCCATTGGCGGGAACGAATGAATTCGCAATAGGTTCAAAATTAAATTCATTATCACGTCGTAGCTAAACGATCGCTTTTAATACTTTGGACATTATTCATTTTCCTCCTTTGGTAAAACTTGGGAGGCAGACCCACCAAAAATATATAAAGTAACATCTTTTTCCTATTGGATGTCAGCTATGTCTACGTTAGTTACGTCTGGGGGCAACGCAGAAACGCCTGTGTCTTTATCACCGATGTACCAATTCCCATTTTCACCTATATGGGGAATGATAGCTTCAATATCAACTCCGCTTTCAGCTATCTATCGCTTTAATAAAGCATATGTTATTAAATCCATATTAGATTACCTTCCATTCGCCGGAGCTATCCTTCATATACACTTTTCCGGTAGATATGACAATAGCGACACTTCCCATACCGCTTTTCCTCGGCAATAATTTTAAGTCTTCTTCTTTGTCAACAACCCATTCGTCATGGTCATATTGAACCTGACCATTAGTTGACATTAATGTAATCATATCTAGCACCTCCTTCATACGGTCATTTACTTTGAAAAAATACCTATAAGATTTAACTGTGTTTGCCCAAAGCAATAATTTGATTTTTTTATAATTTTTTGTTATAATATATATAGAAAATAGCAAAGAAGGTGATATAATATGAGTAACAAACTAAAAAAATGGTTTGTTATGGGTTAGCGATGTCCATGGTAGCCTTTCTGCAATGCAAAGTGTGCCATGCGCGTTAGATGACGAGGCCGCAGTAATCATATTAGGTGATGTAGGATTCAATTATTATCTCAACAAACGCGATGTAGATACCAAGGAAATTATTATAAATACTACGCAATGTTATTATTACTGTCTACGTGGCAATCATGAAGCAAGACCGCAATCCATTAATGGGATGCAGAAAATCTATGACGAGAATGTCCAAAATTGGATTTATATGGAGCCAAAATATCCTCGTATTCGATATTTTCTTGACTATGGCATATATATGATTGGTAACTATCGTGTTGCAATAATTGGTGGCGCTTATTCTGTAGATAAATGGTATCGTCTCGCAAGAGCTGGCTTGTGCGAGGGAAATAATGATCCAAAAATAAGTGGTTGGTTCTCTGATGAGCAATTAACTCCAGAAGAGATGAAAGATGCAGAGCTGCTATTTGAAACTTCTCCAGAATTTGATTTTGTAATGTCTCATACTGCACCTTTTACTATGCGTCCCTTCGATAAATTCCTTAGCTTTATTGAACAAAGTGAAGTTGATACTACTATGGAAAAATGGCTTGAGGAATTACGCCATAAAATCAAAATTAGATATGCTTGGCTTATGGGTCATTATCACATTGATCGTATTGAAGATATGCATTTTGAGTATTTCTATTATGATATAGAAAATATTGAAAATATTGCTAAACGTTGGCGTGAATATAATAAAACGCAGATATTAAATACTGGGCGTAATCTTGCTCCATGTATGCTCTGTACATGACAACTATACGACATATATATATAAAAGACTAATGTATATACCTTTTTTGATTTTTAAAAAAAAATATGATAAAATATATATAGAAAATCAAAGAAAGATAAAGATAAATAAGGGGGAAGTCAATGAGTACAATTAATGACATCAATAGTTCACATGCTTATCGTGCTAAACTGAACAGTTATGACTTGTTAACATTTGAAGAGGAACGCGAATTGCTTAAACGTGCTCAAACTGGCGACCTTGAAGCACGTAATGAATTGATGATGCATAATATGCGTCTTGTTAAATCTATTGCTGGACGTTATACATGCTCTGGACTTGATAATGATGATCTTATTTCTATCGGTAGTATAGGACTTATTCCAGCAATTGAAAAATTTGATTTGACTTCTACGAATAAATTTTCAACTTATGCTACTTATTGGATTAAACAAGCGATTAGACGTGAAATTGTTAATCAGAATCGCACTGCACGCATTCCCGCGAATGTCCAAGAGACTTATAATAAAATTCGTAAAACCACAGAAGCATTGCGCCAAGCTCTTGGTCATGAGCCCACCAAGCATCAAATTGCAAAAGCAATGGGATTGACTTCAAAAGAAGTAGAAGAAATTACTTCGTTTTTTATAGAACCTATTTCAACTAATACTATTCTTACTGATGAAGATGAAACAACCATTGGAGATTTAATTGCAGATGAAAATTCTGTTGATCCTATTGATGCTATTTATTCTATTGAATTAAAGACTATGGTTTCAACTATTTTGGATACCCTTCCTGAAAAAGAGCGTGAAGTAATTAAATTGCGTTTTGGCATAGATGGACATTCTCAAAGATCGCTTGAAGAAGTGGGTACAATACTTGGCTATAGTCGAGAATGGATTCGTCGGATTGAAGAGCGAGCATTGACTAAACTGCGTAATCCTATAAGAAGTAATAAACTTAAAAGTTTCTTAGAGGTATAAAATGAATTATTTTATTGACTTTGAAGCAACACAATTTTCCAATGAAATTATTTCAATTGGTTGCGTTAGTGAGACAGATGCAAAATTTTCCAGTATGGTTTATACCGATAAGAAAATTACTTCTTTTATCACTAATTTAACTGGTATTACTGATGGAATGAATAAAGCGGCGCCCAGTTTAGATGATGTATTTACTCATTTTTTCTATTGGGTATTAGAACATAATGATGGCACACCTTGCCGCTTTTTCTGTTATGGCAATACAGATTTAACATTTGTGCGTAAAGCAATTAAAAAAGCTATTAGTATAACCGCACAAATGTCACTTTCTTTGATTGCGGCTAACCTTGTGAATTATGCTCCTACTGTTAAAAATCATTTTGGATTAATTAAAGAAATTGCTCTTATTAAAGTTGTAAATTATTATAAAAAAGAGGAACTCATTCAGACGCATAATGCTCTTGAAGATGCCGAATTTCTTAAAATTGTTTTTGATGAATTGAGTCAAGAGGATACAGTAAAAGGTCATCCTTTCCCGGACTATGAGCCTAAAATAGAAATAAATAAATCTGCACTCGTGGCGAAAGAAACAAAGCCCGTAGTTACACGTTTGGGTCTTGATCCTAAAGCACGCAAAGCAATTATCAATAATACTGAATGCATATATGCTTATGATGCTGATACTAAAGCACTTAAACATAGTTTTAATACTTTTACAGAGGCTTGTGATTGGCTGTGTAATCATATTCGTAAAACAATGCCTAAGTATAAGCGTGACAACAAAGCACTTGCAAAAAAAATTATTTGGTCAGATATGAATAAATTGACTTATCAGAATTTAAATTGGACTGTTGTTCAGAAAGGGGATATAAAATGAGTATTACTCACTGTGGTTATGTAGTGAAAGTAAAAGAGTTGCGTCCACATATGAACGCCGATAGATTGTCGTTGGAGATAAAATTCTAATGTATATATTTAAATGATGGCAAAATATTTGTCGGTCAACACCCATTAATTTTACCAGCTATATTTTCATATATAATAGCAAATTAAAGGAGGAAATATAATATGGCAAAATTAATAGATTTAACTGGTCAAAAATTTGGCAAATGGACAGTAATTGCGCGCGCAGAAAACACGAACGATAATCGAGCACAATGGTTGTGCTAGTGCGAGTGCGGCAATCAAAAAATAGTTATTGGAAAATCTTTAAGGAATGGAAGCTCTACTTCATGTGGATGCGGTAGAGGGAAAAAATTAAATCTTTTGGGCAAGCATTTTGGAGAATTAACAGTAATAGCAGAGGCACCTAATAAAGAGAATGGAAGAACGGCTTGGTTATGTCAATGTAATTGTGGAAATCAAAAAATTATTGGCACAAAAGAATTACAAAATGGTGATACGAAAAGTTGTGGATGTTTAAGAGATAAAATTATTACTATTAATGAAATTGGTAATAAGTATGGTAAACTTACTGTATTAAGTAAAGCAGAAAACACAAAGTCAAAAACCGAAGGCGCTTTTTGGTTATGTCAATGTGAATGCGGCAACACAATTATTACTTCTGGAACAAATTTACGATTAGGACACACACAAAGCTGTGGATGTATGGTTTCACGAGGAGAGGCACTAATTAAACAAATTTTAACAGATAATAATATTAATTTTAAATGTCAATATCAATTTTCAAATTGTTTAACTGAAAACCACAATCCTTGTAAATTTGATTTTGCAATTTTTGAAAATAATGAATTAAAATGTTTAATTGAATATGATGGAATCCAACATTTTGAAAATAGTAATTTTTTTGGTGGCTTACAACAAAATCAAATAAGAGATAAAATAAAAACTAATTATTGCATAAAAAATAATATTCCATTAGTAAGAATACCTTATACAGATTATGAAAATATAAATATAGATTATATAAAAGAAAGGATTGAAGAAGAATGCATTGTGGCTACATTATTGAAGTAAAAGAATTAAAACCTCACCCTAATGCAGACCGTTTACAAATACTAACTTGTTTTGGAAATGATACTTGTGTAGGATTAGATGTAAAGATTGGAGATAAAGGAATTTACTTTCCAACAGATCTTCAATTATCAGTAGAATATTGTGCCGAAAATCATTTATGTCGTAAAAAAGCTGATGGTTCTCCAGACACTGGATACATGGATCCAGATAAAAGAAATGTAACTGCCGTTCGCCTTCGTGGCGAACGCTCAGACGGACTTTATATGCCTTTGTCTTCTCTTGAATTCACTGGTGTAAATATGGACGATTTGAATGTCGGTGACACTATTGATATAGTTAATGGTGTTGAAATTTGTCGTAAATATATTCCTCGTTATATTCCTCGTGGCAATAAGTGTAGAGGAGTAGGCCAGTCTGAAGGCAACCGCACCCGTAAAAAGAAAGTGCCTATTGCTCCGCTATTTGCTGAACATGCGGATACTGAGCAACTTGCGTATAATCTTAATGCTTTTAAGCCTGGTGATGAGATTGAAATTACTTTAAAGATGCATGGCACCTCTCAGCGCACCGGTTATCTGCCAGTGTTTAAGGGCATGAAGCGCACTTTTTGGGACAAACTATTCCGTCGTCCCGGCAAGCCAATTTATGATTGGGGTTATGTAACTGGGACTCGTCGTACTGTACTTGACAATTTCGATGGCGGTTTCTATAGCTCTAATGAATTCCGTGAGCCACACGCGAAGTTCTTCGAAGGTAAGCTTCATAAGGGTGAAGAGGTATTCTACGAAGTTGTTGGCTTTACTACTTCTGGTGCGCCTATTATGGGATCAGTAAGTAATAAAAAGTTAAATGATAAAGAATTTGAGCGTCAGTATGGTCCTACCACTGTATTCTCATATGGTTGTGAGCCAACTGGTCAGCGCAAAAAATTCTATCGTGATGAAATCAGTGTATTTAGCATCCCAGAGCCTGTGCCTCAGTCTGATTTCTATGTATATCGTATGACTATGACTAATGAAGATGGCAATGTCGTAGAATATACTCCTGACTATATGCGTTATCGCTGTGAGCAAATGGGTTGTAAGACTGTTCCTGTGTTTGAGCAGTTCCGTATTCCCGGTAGTAATGATCGTAATATTTTATATCTAAATAGTGAAGGAGTTATTGATTATGTTACTAAAACTCCTGGCGAATGGGTAATGGAAGCTGCTGAAACTTACTACGACGGCCCAGACCCAATAGGCAAAACTCATGTGCGCGAAGGCGTAGTAGTCCGTATCGTAAATCGTCCTTCATTTACTGCCTATAAACACAAGAATTTCGCATTTAAGTGTTTATCTGGTATTATAACCGAAGAGGCAACTAATGTTGCCGATGCCGATATCGCATCAGAAATGTGAGGTATATATGGGTAGACTTGTAGAAATAAAACTTTGTCCATTGCGTTCTCGTACAGATCCCTTTACTGGTAACGAAAAGGTCGAAGAATGTTTTGAAGAGAAATGTATGCTATATAATTCAGAATATAAATGCTGCGGCTTAAACATTTCACTTCTGCTAGATAATAAGAAAAAGGATTGAGAAAAAGGCGGCATAACAGCCGCCTTTGATTTTTATAAAAAAATTTGTTATAATATATATAGAAAAATGAAAGGAGAAATTTAACATGTCGATGTATGTGTGTTCAGATCTGCACGGTATGTATGATATTTATGAGCAAATTCTCGATTATATTAAACCAGAAGATAAAGTAATTTGTTTAGGCGATTGTGGCGATCGTGGTTACAAGAACTGGGAATTAATCAAAGCTGTATACACTAATCCGCAGTTTATCTATCTGATGGGCAATCATGAAGATATGCTTATAAATGCCATGGAAGAGTGTCTTGCTGGCTATCCTTTCAATGAATCTCTTGAATTAGTAATAGTGAATGGCGGCTATGATACATATAGGGGCTGGTTAAAAGAGACCCCAGAAGAGCGCAAAGTATGGCTGAATCGTCTGCGCACACTGCCTATACATATGGATTATTTTAGTGAAAAAAATAACACAATTTGGCATTTATCACATGCGGGATATACTCCATATCGTAAAGATTTGCCTATCCGTGAAGATTTAATTTGGGACAGAAATCATTTTCGTGATAAGGTGATTGTGCCAGAAGATAACGATGAGCGACCCGATGAAGTATGCGTCCATGGTCATACTCCAATTCCTTTTGTAGCCGATGAGTTACATATGGATATGCCGCATGAGCCTACTCTGATTATATATGGTGATGACCATAAAATCGATATCGATAATGGTTCTTTTTGGTCTGGTGGAGCGATACTATTAAATTTAGACACTTGTGAGCATATACCGTTTTATGACCGTGTGAAAGGAAATATCTATGGAATTTAATCTTTTTAAGAAATCAAAAAAGCCTGTGGAGATTAATAAAGAGCCTGAAAAGAAACAGCTTTTCTTGATGTGCGGCGCTCCTGGCTCTGGGAAAAGCACCTGGTTGCGAGCAAATGCTATCGGTCCTGATTGCGCTGTAGTATCTCGCGATGAAATTCGCTTTAGCTATATGCAGTCTAAAGACGACCATTATTTTACTCATGAAACCGAAGTTTTCAATGAGTTTATTGAAACTATTCAGAATTATCTGAATGATGCCAAAGGGCCTACTCGTATATATGCTGATGCAACTCATTTAACTGAAAAATCTCGTTTAAAAGTGTTAAAGCGTTTGGATTTGTCCAATGTCGAAGTAACGGTGCTTGTTATCAGAGCCTCATTAAAAGAAACGATAAAGCGTAATCATCAGCGCGCTTACCACGCTATTGTACCAGATGATATTGTTACTCGTATGTGGAATTCATTTGAACGTCCAGAAAATGATACGAAAATATCAGTAAAGGTTTTATATTTAGAATCGCCTTATGAAAATAAAGTGTATTAAACGCAGAAAAGAGAGGTAAAAAATGATTTATGTAACTTCTGATCTTCATTTTAATCATGACCGCTCATTTTTATATGAACCACGTGGTTTTAATAACGTAGAAGAAATGAATGGGGTTATTCTTCATAATCTGCTTCAGCTTAAGCCCGATGATGATCTTTATATTCTGGGTGATATAATGCTTGGAGATAACCAAAAGGGATTGGAATATCTTCTGCAAATTCCATGCCGAGTGCATATCGTTTTAGGTAATCATGATACTGATACACGCGAAGCGCTTTACCGCACTTGCCCAAATGTGGTTGAAGTTGCGCTTGCGATTAAGCTCAAGTATAATAAACATCACTTTTTCATGACCCATTACCCCTGTATGACCGGCAACCTTGAGCGTGAATCACTTAAGCAGATGACGCTCAATCTTTCGGGCCATACACATGACAAACGCAAATTCTATAATGATTTGCCATATGTATATAATGTATCAGTCGACGCGCATGACTGCAAACCTGTGTCATTGGACGAAGTAATCGCTGATATGGAGCAACAGATGCGTGACTGCATTTCATGCTTGTAAGAAGCATTCATTTTTACTTCTACTAGAGCCCAGCTTAGTGCTGGGCTTTTTGTTATACTCGAACTCGACCGAAACTGAACCAAAAATCGCATATGGAAAATTTTTTACCAAAAAGGCTAAACTTGCTTAAAAAATATTTTTTTGGTATAATGATAGTAGTATTGAGAACAAAGGAGGTTTCTTAATGAAAGATTTTATTAATTGGGATGCAGAAAAAGGCATAGCAACTTGTACTTTAATCGCTCCTGATGGAATTACAATAACTAAAACTGCACAATGTGCTGAAGAAGACAGAGATATGATGAGTGAGAAAACTGGATGCACTATTGCAGAAATGCGCGCCACTATTGCTTTAAATAAACATATTCGTGATTATATTATAAAGCCTGAATTATATACATTAAAAAAATTTTTACATAATATAGATCAAAGCTCTAAGCATAATCCAAATAATTATGAATCTAAAATGCTTTTACATAAAATTAAACAAACTGAAGATGATTTACATGAAATTCAAAAATTAGTTACACAACAAAGACTTGAATTAGCTGCTTATTTAAAAGCAAAGAATCATTTTTACACTGCAATTCGCAGATTAAGAAAGGCCAAATCAAATTAATCAATTTAGTCTATCGTCTATAATTTTATGAAGGCTATGAAAAGAGGTGACTATTTTGATTAATTTTATTTTAGGTATTATATTTACCACCATAGCATATCCTTTATTAGTAGGTATCACTGAATTGATACAGGTGGTTTTTGAAAAATGGAAATATCAAATAATGATAAAAATTACCAAAATAAAAAGTGAAATTATAAAAATCACAGATGAACAAAGTGGTGAAATTGTTCATAATGTGATTGGGTTCTAGTCACCAAGACCCAACACTTATGAGGAGGAGTTAGATGAGGACGACAACTTTTAAATTTTATGATACCAGCAGTCTATTAGTAATGGGAAGTGAGTTATTTAACAATCGATTTGCCATTTCATCAATTACTTTAGAAGAGCTGGAATTGATAAAAGTATCTGCCAATAAAGACTCTGATATAAAATATGCGGCAAGACAATTATTAAATCAATTATACCATAATATTGATAAATACGATGTAATTAATTATCAACCAGAAATGCTTGAGCCTTTACATAAAGTTGGATTATATTTAGATAATAACGATATGCGAATTTTAGCTTGCGCAACTTATTATGATATAAAATATCATCCTGATGAAGTTGTATTTGTAACAAATGACATGTCTTTATTTATATTATCTAATTTAATTTTTGGTAATGATTCAATCGAAATGGTTGGATATGACCAAGAACCAGAGTATACTGGTTATATGGAAAAAACTTTATCAGATGATGAATTAAGTTATTTTTATTCAAATCAAAATGTAAATATATATAATTTAAATATCGGACAATATTTAATTATATGTGATAAAAATCATAAACCAATAGATACAGTAGTATGGACTGGAATGTCGCATAGGCATTTAAAGTATGGTGTATTTTCTTCACGACTATTTGGCGATATTAAACCAATGCGCGGAGATATATATCAAGCTTGTGCGGTTGATAGTCTTTTACAAAATCAAGTAACAATGCTTAAGGGGGCGCCAGGCTCTGGCAAAACAACTCTTGCACTTGGATATTTATTTTCTAAACTTGAAAAAGGATAGATAAATAAAATTGTAATATTTTGTAATACAGTAGCTACACGCAATTCAGCTAGACTTGGGTTAATTTAAAGGATAAGGCTCAAGTAAAACCTTGTGAACTGCTGGAACATCCTTAGAGCCAATTAAACTACAACATACGAATGAAATAAGTCGAAGTGTGAATGTTTAAAAATTAGTTGGATTGGACAATCAGCAACCAAGTCCCGAATAGGGAAAGGCTCATCGACTATCGAAAACACACTATATAGTGGAAGTGAGTAGAGTAGGCTTAGGCCGAAGCGCAAGGGATTTAAACTGAAAAATTTTGGACAAAAACTGAAAAATTTATTACCTTAGAATTTATATATAATAAAGGGGGAATAAGTTTGAAAGAAGAAATTATAAAAAAATATCTAAATGGATATTCAATTAGTAAACTATTGATAGAATATCCTTCTTTTAATAGACGACAAATAAATAAACTCCTAAAAGAAAATAATATTACTATTAGAGGTGGAAGAAAAAAAAGAGAATGGTCATTAGAACAAAAAGAAGAACTTAAAGAAATGTTAAATAAAGGTTCTTTTTTAAAAGACATTGCTCAACATTTTAATGCTTCAGAAGAAACTATAAAAAATTTAATGTCTGAAATGAATCTTGAATTAAAAACATTAAATAGAGTTAATCGACGCATTAATAGTAATTATTTTTCTGTTATAGACAAACCAGAAAAAGCCTATTGGTTAGGTTTTTTATTTACTGATGGTTGTGTCGATAAATTAAGAACGACAGGACGTATTAGATTACAGCTATAGGAACGTGATAAAGAAATATTAGAAAAGTTTAAAGAAGATTTGTAGTTAGACTGTAAAATAATTTATAATATTCGTCCTAATAGTATTTGTTGTTCAGTAGAGTTTACTGACGAACAAATTTTTTAGGATTTAGCTAATTATAATATTATCCCTAAAAAAACCTATAATATAAATCATATCCCCTATGAAAAAATTCCCTTAGAATTTCGACCGGCATTTGCTTTAGGTCTTTTCGATGGAGATGGTTCTTTATATTGTGATTCTAATTATAGTACAGATGTCTCTATTAATTACACTGCCTACCATGAAACAGAAGTAATAGATTTTTAGAATTTAATAAATTCTTTAACAGGAATTGAAAAAAAGAATAAAAATTTTTATACAAGTGCTTGGCATACATAGTGGCGAGGAAGATTATAGGTTATTCATATTTTAGATATTTTATATAACAATTGTCCAAGATTCTTAAAACGCAAGCATGATATTTATCTTGCTTTAAAAAATAGTTTAAATTAAGATATAGTCAGGTTTATAATGAAAATTATAAAATTATGTTTATCCTGGTACTCGTGATGAAAAATTACTCGATTCACAAATTGGTAACTTGTTAATTAGTAAATTAGGCAGTCGTATGGAGGTAGAGGCATTAATTGATAATGAACAATTGATTTTATTGCCTTTATCTGATATTCGTGGATATGAAACACCTGACAATAGTGGTGTATATATTTCTGAAGCTCAAAATTTGGATATAGATATGATGCAACTTGCGCTCACTCGCATTGGTGAAAATTCAATATGTATTATTGATGGTGATGATAAAACACAAGTTGATTCACCCGCATATGCTGGTATTCATAATGGAATGAAAAGAGTGTCAAAAGTATTCCGCAATACTGATATATATGGTGAAATTGAATTACGATATGTTCATCGTAGTAAAGTTGCCGATTTGGCAAGAAAATTAACTTAAAGGAGAAAAATGTAATGAGTTTATTTAAGAACAAAACTAAAGCACCTAAGCATTCTAGAATTATTGGTATTTATACCGCTCAGACTAAGACTGTTTCTGTAATGGATAGTCCTGATACAGAGACAAAGAGTCCTAACGTACTTGATATTTTAAGCTATCATCAAAGTGTATATATTATTGATGATTTTAATCAAGAATATTTTAAAGTTATTTTAAGATATCAACCAAATAAAATTGGTTATGTAAAAAAATCTCATGGTAATTATATTATGTATACTGCACTTCCTTATTCAGTGCTTGTTCATGAAGAGGGCGAAATAACAGTTTACGATAATCCTACGGTGGAGAGTAATAAAGTAGGAACATGCAATCCTGGGGATCGTTTACTCATTGAAACAGAATGGGATCATTTCGGTAAAATTTTTAATAAACCTTGTTGGATTAATTTGGATGAAGTAAATAAACTTCGTCACTAATATATAAGGGGGCTAAAAGCCCCCTTTTTATTTTCTCGAAAGGATTAAAGTTATGGATAAAAACAAGAAAGTCAAAACCAAAAGAAAGAAAAAAGCACAGCCAAAAAAAGAATTTTCTAAAGTTCTTTTAATCCAAGAATCAGCCCTAATTTGGGTAATTAGCCTTTCTTTTATTATTTTAGCTTATATATGTGTTAAAAATGCATATTTTGGTGAACTGCCTTGGTTAACTGCAATGGTTGGTCTCCCTTGGACTGCTTACGGTGTTAGTCAAGGTTTTTACTATAGAAAATCCACCAAAGAAAATACAAAAGATGGAGTTAAATATGAGTCTGTCATGACAGAATTAAACGCTCGACTCGAACAAGAAGCAAATGCATTAAAATATAATTACACAACATCTGATAATATTGACCAAAAAATAAATGAAGACTATGAAGAAAATTAATAGTAATAACTACATAAGCCGTAGGATGTCTTGATATCCTATGGCTTATTTTTATTGCAAAAAATTAAATTTTATGATATAATATATATAGTAAAGGAGGTATTATATATGACAGCTAATGAACAATATGAAATAACATCTTTCCCCGTTAATGAAAACGATATTATTCTTGTACGCTTTACTGATGAAATTGATTATGAAGAAGCTCGTAAAGTTTTTGAAGCTCTTCATCAGCAGTTTAATGAACATTTGGTAATTGCTGTGCGTTCAGGTGTATATCTTGATGCCGTCTCTCGAGCGGACTATAAGAAATGGTTAGAAATGGAATTAGCCTGGCTTGAAGAGGGTGATAAAAATGAAGATATATTGTGATGGAAGTGCCTATCCAAATCCCGGTCCAGGTGGCTTCGGAGTGATCATAGTTGACAATCACGAAAATTTTGTCTATAATATATATAGAGAGAGATGTGAAAACACAACAAACAACCGCGAAGAACTGAAAGCTGTCTTGTATTGCTTAAAGAATTATGGAATTAATATCTATGAAGCAACTACATTAGATAGTTTTCTTTTTAACTTTCCAATTGTTTTTAGCGATAGTGCATACGCGGTTAACACATTTAATCAATGGATGTTTCAATGGGCCAATAATGATTGGAAAAATAGTTCTGGAAAGATAGCCGAAAATGTTGATATTGTAAAAGAATATTATGAATTATATAAAAAAGGTTATCGTATACAATTAGAAAAAGTAAAAGGTCATAGCGGCGTTAAATGGAATGAAGTTGCAGATCGTTTAGCGTCAGCCGATGGCGATAAGGAGCATGATAAATGGAAAGAAAAAATAATTACGGTATCGACGACATAAAATCATTAAGTTTTAAAGAAGGCGTTCGAACTCGTATTCAAATGTATCTCGGTAGCGCAGATAATGAAGGCACATATCAAGCATTCAAAGAAATTATTAACAACGCAACCGATGAAGCCCTCTGTGGATATGGAAATCAAATTGATATTAGCGTTGATGAAGACAATAACACCATTGAAGTCCAAGATTATGGTCGCGGTGTTCCTTTTGGTATCCGCGAAAATGGAGAAAATGTTTTAGTATCTATTTATTCAAAATCTCACACTGGTGGTAAATTTGAAGAAGGCGCATATAAAAATGTTTCAGGCTTAAATGGTATCGGAGCAAAATGTGTCTGTTTAAGTTCTAATGATTTTGTTGTTGAAAGTTGTCGTGATGGGAAAATGGCAAAAGCTATATTTTTCAAAGGCGATTTAATTGATTATCATGAATATCCAACTAAACACGCTAATGGAACATGCGTTCGCTTTAGCCCAGATCCAGAAGTGTTTAAAGATGAACCTATTCATTATAGTTTTCAACGCATATGCGAAGATATTAAGAACATTTCTTACTTATATAGCGGAATCACGTTTAATTTATATGATATAAAAACAGGTACAAGAATAACACATTGTGCTAAAAATGGTATAATAGATTTTGTAAAAGATAATTTAAAAGACCCGATTCATCCACATATTATTCACGAAACCATAACTGATGGTACCGATAAGTTAGAAATAGCATTTCAATGGGGTAGTAAGCATGAAACCTCATACGTTTTCGTAAATGGTTTACGTTGTCCTGAAGGAGGTTCCCCGATTACAGGCGCAAAAATGGCAATTACCCGTACATTTAACACTTTAACAGGTGAAACTTATGATGGAGAATTAATTCGTGCAAATTTATTTTATGTAATTAATTGCTCTGTCGCGCAGCCTAGTTTTGCTAATCAAACTAAGACTAAAATTAATAATGCTAATTTAAGAGCCATGGCCTCAACAGCATTTTCCAATGCTTTAAAGATGATGGGAAAAGCATATCGTGATGAATTTGCTACAGTAGCTAATTTAGTCAAACGAGTTACTAAAGCCGACGCAGCCGCAGAAAAAGCTCGTAAGCAGGCTTTAGAAGCGACAAAAGATATTGAACGCAATCAAAAGCGTAAAGTATTCCAGTCTGATAAGTTAAAAGATGCTGAATATCTCGGCCCAAATTCTACTTTATTAATTGTAGAAGGTAATTCAGCTATGGGCGGTATGGCGCAAGCTCGTGATTATAAAAAGTATGGCATATTAGCAATTCGTGGTAAAATTATTAATTGTCTATCCAATAGTGAAGAAGATATTTATCAGAACGAAGAAATCAAATTGCTCCTAAGTGCGATGAATATTATTCCCGGACGCTATGATGCTTCAAAATTGCGTTACGGTAAACTTGGTATCTGCGTCGATGCTGATAGTGATGGATATCATATTGGATTATTAATTATGTCTGCTTTGACATATTTAGCTCCAGAATTCATTAAAGAAGGTCGTTTATATTGGTTGCGTTCACCTCTTTGGGTTGTATCTACTGGTAAAAAGCGCAGTTATTATTTTGATGATGACGAATTTAATGCAGTACGTGGACAAATAAAAGGTGAAATTAAGCGTTGTAAAGGATTGGGCACATTGGAGCCTGAGGAAGCACAGGAATCTATGTTTACTGATGAATTCCAACGTTTTGAACAAATGGAGTATTCTCCAGAAGCAATTGACTTACTTTATGATTTAATGGGTACAGATATTGTTCCACGTCGCGACTTTATATTTAACAATGTTGACTTTACGGAGGTAGCAGAATGAGTGATTTAAAACAAACTATTACAGATGCATTTGTGCAGTATAGTGGTGCAGTTCTGCAATCTCGTGCTTTGGTGGATGCAAGAGATTGTCTCAAACCTTCTGCACGACAGATCTTTTATTCAATGCATTCACATAAATTAACGCATACTAATTCATTTAAGAAAACTGTTAATGCTGTTGGTATGGCGATGGTTGATTTTTATATTCACGGTAAACCAAATAGAATACTTTTATAAATTTTGGGCAGATTAGAGTAAAATATTATAAACAATTTTCAATATATAATGAAAAAATAAAAAAGGAGATTTCATTATATGTTAAAAATTGATAAACAATTAGTGGAAGCAATTAACTTCTACAAGCAAAATCCACAATATTCTATGACCAAAATAGGTGATATGTTTTCTGTTAATAGAAAATTAATAGCGAAATATAAAGATTATGATTTTTCTAATTGGGTAAACAATCTATCAGACGAACAAGATACAAATTTATATTTCTTTACAGATGACGACCAAGCTATTATTAACTATTGTATTGAAAATTAGAATTTCACTTTAACAGACATAAAAAATAAATTCCCAAAAACTTGTCCAGCTAAAAGAGAAACGATATTAAGATGGTTAAAAATTTTCAATATAGAAATTAAAAATGGCTATAAAAAGAAATATGGATATGATAGAAATAAATTTAGTACAATACAAACTGAAGAAGATGCTTATTGGTTAGGTTTTTTTACAGCTGATGGATGTATAGTTGGAAAAATCTACGTAGGCATAAATTTAGCAGCAAGAGATATAGATCATTTAAAAAAGTTCTGCAAATATATGGGACTAACAGAGCAAGAAACCGCTGAAATAATTACAACTGGTTATGGTGGTTCTTATAATAAAGATAATTTAGTTAATGGAGTAAAAATTTGTTCTAAATAGGTTATTGAAAATTTATAGGATAAAGGAATTGCCCATAATAAATCTGGAAAAGAAAAACCGTATATTTGTGATACTGTATAGCTTGAAAAAGCCTATATAAGAGGACTACTAGATGGAGACGGATATATAAAATAGGATCTGACTGGATTCGGTCTAGTTGGTAGCTATGAAATTTGTCAGTATGTACAAAATTTTATTTCCAAAAACATAAAAGATATTTCAAACAACCACATAAGAGAACATGGTATTATTTGTAAGTTAGAAGTATCAGGTAGAATATAGACAGAACAAATTATACAATATTTTTATAATGACGCTAAAATTTATTTAACAAGAAAATATGAACTATATAAAAAGATGAATTGCCGTGATTAAATCGCTGAAAAAAACTGGAAGGCTAAATCTAATTATATTAGACAGGCTAATCAGAGGTGAAGGGTGCTTTTAAAAGAGTATCCAGCCGCAACGCATAGAGGATGAACCTTTTATTAATAAAAGAATATAATTCCTCCACGAGGCAGCGACTTATTTAATTAAATAAGAAAAGATATGCTGAACTTATAGGAAACTATAAGAACTATAGGATAAAAAGCCTATAGGATAACAAATTGGATACTTCTGCAGAAGGCATTATTATGCGTGCGGGCCAGCCTTTTGCCATGCGTTATCCTCTAATTGAAGTAGAAGGTAATGGAGGTTCTCCAATAGAAAGTGGAAACTGGGCAGCTATGCGTTATACATCGGCGCGTTTAAGCGAATTTTCTAATTATCTTTTTACTGATATCAAAAAAGATACAATTGCGGAATGGCGCAACAATTATGATGATACTCAACAGTACCCCGCAGTTTTGCCTTCTAAGGGCTTTTATAATATAGTTAATGGTACTACTGGAATTGGTATTGGTATGGCATCTAGTGTACCTCAATTTAACATTAAAGATATCAATTTAGCTTTAGAAAAGTTAACCTTAAATCCAAATTGTACTTTTGATGATATTTATTGTGCTCCAGACTTTGCTACTGGCGCAATTCTGGTAAATGCAAGTGAAGTAAAAGAAGCAATTAAAAATGGGCATGGCGCCTCTTGTAAATTACGTTCAGTTATCAATTATGATGCGAAAGAGAATTGTTTAGAAGTAACCGAAGTTCCATATGGTGTTTACACAAACACAATTTGTAAAGAGTTGGAAGAAATTGAACAGCGGGAAGATAACCCCGGTATTGAGCGTCATAATGATTTAACAAAGAAAACTGTTTTAATTAAAATATACTTGCATAAAGGTGTAATACCAGAAAAAGTAATTCGTTATCTTTATAAAGAAACTTCTTTACAATATTATTTTGGTATTAATTTCACACTTTTGGATGCTGGAAGGTTCCCGAAAGTATTTACTTGGAAACAACTTCTTCAAGCGCATATTGACCATGAAAAAGATGTATATCGTCGAGGATTTGAGTATGATATTAATCAATATCGTCATCGAATTCATATTATTGATGGTTTATTGATTTGTTTAGCCAATATTGATGAAGTTATTGCTGCTATTAAACAGGCTAATTCAGTAGCTGATGCAAAAATGGCATTAATAAAAAATTTCATATTAGATGAAGAGCAAGCGCAAGCTGTATTAGATATGAAACTAAGCCGTTTAGCGCATCTTGAAATTGAAAAATTAAGACAAGAAAAAAATAATTTATTAAATGAAATCGCTCGTATTGAAGATATTCTAAATGATACAATTAAATTTAATAATCAATTAATTGAAGGATGGCGTGCTATTGCTAAAAAGTATGGTGACCCTCGCCGCACTCAAATTCTTAATATTAGTTCAGAAAATGCTGATGATGAAGCAATAGCTCCTGAAAATTGCATGATTATTTTAACTCATGGCAATACCATAAAGCGCATTCCTTCTGATATCTATAAGCCTCAAAAGCGTAAAGGCAAGGGGGTAAAGATACAAGAAGAGTTAACTTCAATGATTATTCGTACTACAACTGCTGATTCATTAATGATATTTAGTGATAGTGGTAAATTGTATCGTTTGCCTGTTGCGGATATTCCAAATGGTGATAATAAGAGCAAAGGTATTCCAGTAGATAGTTTAGTTGCAATGGAGCATGGCGAACATGCACAAGTTATTTATTCACTATATAGAAATACTAATTCTGAATATGTTTGCTTTATTACCAAACAGGGTTACATGAAGAAAACTGAATTGTCTGAATACATAAAAACGCGTAAAAAGACAGGTTTAAGTGCTATTACTCTGCGCGAAGGCGACCAACTTGCCAATGTAGTATTATTAAAAGATGAAGATGTAATTGTAGTTACTAAGAAGGGATATGCGCTCAGATTATCTACAACAGATTGGGCTGCAAGTAGTCGGTTGACTGTCGGAAATATTGCAATCAATCTTAAAGAAGATGATGAAGTTGTGTGCGTCTTGCCTATCCATAATGATACTGATGATTTGGGTTTGTTCTTTGATGGTGGATACGGTAAACGTGTTCGCTTAAATGAAATTCCCAAGCAAAATCGCCGCACACGTGGTATAATGGTTTCAAAGGGAGAAGATAATATTGTAGCTGCTACTTTAATTCAAGATGGAGATCAGGTTCTCATTTTTGGTGATAAAAATTCCATTCTTTTGGAGGCTACGGAGATACCTTTAATGGGACGTGCGGCGCAAGGCAATTTAATGATACAGAATAAACAGATTAAATCAGTTAGCAAAATATGAGATAGTGGGAGAGCTTGTCTCTCCCCTCTTTCTTTACTTTATAAAAATATTTTTGTATAATATATATGTAAGAAAAATAAAGGAGAAAGCTATGGATAAGGATTATATTATCAATGAAATGCACAATTTAATAGACTTCTTAAATCAAGCAACGGAAGCTTATGATAAGGGTGAGCCTATTATGTCCGATGCAGATTGGGATAAAAATTATTTTCAACTTGAGCGCATGGAGCGCTTAAGCGGTATAATTTTGCCCGAATCCCCCACAGCTAAAATCCATTTTGAAGTAAAAACATCCCTCTCTAAAGTTAAACACGATCATCCTATGCTCTCTTTAGCAAAGACTAAGAGCGTAGAGGAAGTTAAGGATTTCTTGGGCCGGTCTAATAGTGTCCCATGGGTAGCTATGGCAAAGATGGATGGTCTTACTTGTTCTCTTACATATGAAAATGGTGTGTTGGTAAAAGCTGAGACACGTGGCGATGGAAATGTTGGAGAGGATATTCTTCATAATATGAAAATCAATCCAACTATTCCTAAACATATTTCATATAAGCAACGTGTTGTATTAGATGGTGAAATTATTTGTACTTATAAGGATTTTAAAGAATTTGAAAGTGAATTTAAAAATCCAAGAAATTTTGCAGCTGGTAGTATAAGATTATTAGATGCGAAAGTATCATACAATCGCAAATTAACATTTGTGGTTTGGGACGTAATTGAACCATTTGATACTGCCGAAAATACACTTTCTGCACAGTTACAGGCAGCTGATATGTATGGTTTTGAGATTGTTCCATACTGGTGTTGCTCTAAGCAGGATGAAAATTTAAAAGCAGCAATTGAGCTCATTAAAGTTCGTTCCGAAAAAATGAGTTATCCAATTGACGGCGTTGTATTCAAATATGATGATTTAAGTTTGCGTGATACACTTGGCTCAACCGCACATCATTTTAATAATGCTATTGCGTATAAGTTTGAAGATGAATTATATGATACGACTTTAAAGTCTATTGAATGGACAATGGGTCGTACTGGAATCCTTACACCAGTAGCGATATTTGAGCCAGTTGATGCCGATGGGTCTATTGTGGAACGAGCCAGTTTGCATAATATTAGCGTAATGGAAAAAATATTGGGTAAACCCTATGTGGGACAACATATTAAAATTTCAAAACGCAATATGATAATTCCACAAGTTGAATGCTATGTTGAAAATATAATGAATGATACTTTTGAAACATATATATCAATTCCTACTAAATGTCCCATTTGTGCTCACGAAACTCAAATAAAGGAGAATGAAGGAGTTAAAGTACTGGTATGTACTAATTCTTATTGCCCCGGTTTATTAATTAATCGATTAGATCATTATCTCGGCAAAAAAGGATTAGATGCAAAGGGTATATCAGTAGCCACTTTAGGTCAACTGATTGAATGGGGGTGGGTTAATTCTATCACCGACATCTATCATTTAGATGACTATGCTAGCATATGGGAGAAAAAGGACGGATTCGGACCCAAATCCGTAGAGAATATTTTAATCGCCATTAAAACTAGTTCTCACACTACCTTTGAGCGTTTCCTGTGTGCTCTTGGGATTCCTCTAATTGGAGCAACCGCATCACGAGATTTAGCAATTCGGTTTAAAACGTATAATAATTTTAGAGATGCAATTAAAAATAACTTTCAATTTTTTACGTTGCCTAATTACGGATGGGAGAAACATAATGCCATCATGAAATTTAATTATGATGAAGCAGATGAACTCGCAAAAAATTATATAATATTTGAGGAATCTCCAATAGAACAGCAAGTGGAGAAATCATTGGAAGGAAAAACAATCGTAATTACTGGGCGGCTGCGGCAATACCCTAATCGCGCCGCTCTTCAAAAGGATATCGAGAAGCATGGAGGCAAGGTTGTTTCTACCATATCTTCTCGAACAGATTATCTTATTAACAATGATATTACATCAACCTCAACTAAAAATGCTGAAGCGAAAAAGTTGAATATTCCTATTATCTCTGAGGACGACTTTAAGCAGCAGTTCTTGACTTTGTAAAAAATTTATTGTATAATAAGTATGTAAATAAGGAATAAATATGACGAAACGCGAAATTAAGCGCACTGCGCAACGGCTAGCTGAACTTGAGTTAATTATGCGAAACTCTGATGACCCCAATGCGCGATATGCTGCGCAAAAAGAAACAATAGATATTTGCAATCGATATCGTGATCTTGCAGATATGGAAAAGATTGACGAAGAAGTTTTAAAAATACTCAATCAATCTTGATTTTCTTAAAAATTTTTTGTAAAATAATAATGTAAGCAAAAGAAATGCTACAAATAATAATAATAAAAAATATTTAATTTAAAGGAGAATTTTTACTATGGCTATGAAAGAGAATTCAAAGAATGTTCTTAATTATCTGAAGGAGAACAAGGGTGTTAACCTTACTGCTGCTGATGTTGCTGAGGCTCTCGGTCTCGAAAAGCGTCAGGTTGATGGTATTTTTACTTCTGCTATTCAGCGCAAGAAGCTGGGTGTTCGTACCGTTGCTGAGATTGAGCTTGAGGATGGAACCCATAAGCAAGTCAAGTTCCTCTCTCTTAATGATGCTGGTATGGCTTTCGATCCCGATGCTGAGGAAGAGTAATCGAATAAAGTCTTTCAAATAGGGGCAGGGCAAGTTTCTGCCCCTTAATTTTTTAACTTATGCCGATTGAACTATCACTTTTAATAATATTTGGAACAATAAGTCTGATTTCCATCGGCGCACACTTTTATATTTATTTTAGTAGAAAGCGCTCAATTATTCAATAGAAGAAGTCGATTGCTACTCTACAAGAATAGAGTGATAATTTGCGCCTTGAAGCGCTTGAAACTTCTCAACTCATTGAGCAGGAAAATAATGCTCTTCGAGATTTACAAGAACAAGAGGATGCACTTAATCTTAATATTGGTTCTTTATAGTCAGAAGAAGCTGAACTTAATGCTCGCATTAGTCAATTAGATTTTAATGCACGAACAACTGAAGAAATGGCAAGAGAAGCCGTCAGCGCAATTTATGATAAAGCTAAAGCGCGAATGGAAACTTCCTTTGAGGAAAGTGCTCAACGAGAAGCCGAAAATTATCAAGAAGAAATTGATAAATATCGGTCAGATTTTTTAATCATAAAAGAAGAGTTCGTAAAAGAAATTGCGGAATTGCGCAAACAATTAATATCAGAGCGTCATAGATTAAATGAAAGTCAAGAAAAAACTCGTGCAGCTATTGAAGCTTATAAACGCATGATGCTTGATGCACAACAACAAAGTTTCTATATGTTACAAATTCCTTCTACTGACCTATTGGAGATTGAAAAATTACGAAGTATTACTCCGTATTTACATAATCCAGAAACTCTCAATAAACTTATTTATAAATGTTACTATGAAAAACCTACAACAGATTTAATTGGTCGTGTCGTAGGAGATAAGGTTAGTGGCATTTATAAAATTACAAATACTAAAAATGGTATGTGCTATGTAGGTCAATGCGTGCGTTTTGCCGACCGTTGGCGCCAGCACATAAAACGCGGGTTGGGCGCTGAAGCGCAAACTCGCAATAAGTTGTATCCAGCTATGCAAGCCGATGGTGTTGAGAATTTTATGTTTGAAGTAATCGAGGAATGTCCTCCAGAACTTTTAAATGAACGAGAAATCTATTGGCAAAATTATTTTGGAGCGAAAGAATTTGGTTATAGTATTAAATGAGGTAAAATTATGATGATTAAAATTTTTACAACTGACAAAGATGGTAAAATTGCATTTACAGTCGATGAATTAAAATAGTTGTTATATGAAGCTTTTTAGGAAGGTTATCATAGTAAGGGAATAAGTTATATATTGACAAATCCGAACTGGACTTCTTCCACTTATACAACTATGTCTTCACCTTCTGATAGCGGTATTAATTTAATAATAGAAAATGCTGGAGATTTAAAAAATGAAATTTGAAAATATAAGAGTGTTTAATTTTGAGGGGGCATTTCGAGGAATGCGGAATCCTCATAATAGCTGGAATAAATCTTTAAGCGAATTTGGAACTAAGCCTATTATTGTATTCGGTGCGACTGTATAGAGTCTAGCGACAAAATGGTTGGAAGCAGCTCATTTAAATATGCTCGATCCCGATTATGATACTTTATATGCCAAGACTGTAAAAGATATTGCACAGCGTTCTACTATTCATACTGATGGTAGTTATGTAGAATATGCTGCTTTGTGTCCTGATGATTTAAATCTTGCTCATAAGCTTATTATGGCTGGTCCAGAGCATCGTAAATTTATGCGACAAATTATGGTATCTGTTGATATTACTGCTCCACTCTACTGGTAGAATTCTTTCTGCCAATGAAATACTTTTCTCGTCTATCAGCGAGGGTTATATTTTTTGTAAAATATAGCTAACGGGGAACCCCCCATTGGAATCCCGTGGGAAGCATTTCAAACACACATATAACTCGTAAACTAAGGATTTATTATTTTAAGGAGGCAATTACTATGACGTTTGACAGGATTATTGAATTACTAAAATCTGATGATTATAAGAGTAGGGCGATTGGAGAATATTATTTTGTTAAGGACAAGTATAATAAACTCCATTCAATGATTATAAAGAGAGAAGCTGGTAAGCTTGATTTTGAACCAAATTGCCCTATGGAGCAGTGGAAATCACAAGCAAGTGCTATGGGGCAATATTTGTACTAGCTTGAAATTAAAGCCGAGATTGAAGGCTATAGTTTAGACGTAGAGTAAAGTTTTATATTTAAAATGTGTGTTTGAAATGAACCTGTAGAGACTATTCCCAAGGCCTTCTGGGCAGGGAAGTAGGGCTACTATTGATACGTAGTTTAGTTTTAGGAAACGAAGCTAATTAAATGCCGAAATGGTATCCTCTCATTAGAGAGTAAAAGATAGTCCATAAATGGGAAAGAATTTGATACCTACAAAGTAGGTACTACAGCTAACTCGACTTCTACTATGCATAAACTTACAAGTAAACCAATTACATTAGATTGTTTTGAAATTGATGACTATCATTCTGATGTAATGCATGAAATCGAAACTGGACTAAATGAATCCGCAGCAAAAACTATAATTAATATTTGTGAATCATTACGTCAAAAATATCTTGAAACAAAAGATAAGAAATATTGGAAAGAATTGATTCGTTGGCTACCAGAAAGTTTTTTGCAAACTCGTACAGTCACTATGAATTATGAAAATCTTTATGAAATGTGTTTGCCAACTCAACGTAGATACCATAAATTAACTGAATGGTCGAAAGATTTTATGAAGTTTGCACGACAGTTACCTTATGCGGATGTTCTGCTTTTTGGAGATGAAATATCTAAGTAAAGATTGAAAAAAAATAAAAAATTTGTTATAATAATAATACAGAAATGAAAATAAATTAAAGGAGAAGTTGATAATTATGAAGAAAAATATGATTAATTAGACACATATTGAAGGAATTTTATATGCACATAAACTTGAGGCTAAGGAATCTGGTAAAGAATCTAAAAACCCTGGCACCCCATATGTAACTGGCACTATTGATATTGCTACTGATAATAATCATACCAATATTGTATCTGTTCATTTTACCTATGTTGCACCCACTTATCCTAATAAGACTAAGAAAAACCCAAATTATCCTATTCTTATGGATATTCTTAACGGTAAGATTAAAACTGTTATGGATTCTGATTGGAGTGAAGCTGCACGTATTCGTATTGATTCTGCAATCGGTTTAAATGAATGGTATGATACTACTACTAAAGATGAGGAAACTTTGGTAAGTACAAAGCGTAATGAAGGTGGCTTTATCCATATTATTACTGATAATAATCTTGATGCTGATGAGAAGCGTCGTAATACTTTCAAAGTTGATATGATTATCACAGGAACTACTGAGCGCGAAGGCGACCCCAATAAAAATATTCCTGATGGTCTTATTGTTAAGGGTTGTATTTTTGATTTCCGTAATGCTCTGCTTCCTGTAGATTTTATTGCAACCAATCCTAATGCAATTAATTATTTCCTTGGTTTAGGCGCTAGCTCTAAAGAACCCGTATTTACTAATATTTGGGGTAATCAAGTATCTGCCACAGTAACTCGCACAATTACAGAGGAGTCTGCATTTGGCGAGCCTTCTATTCGTGAAATTAGTCATAGTCGTAAGGATTGGGTTATCACTGGCGCACGTGCTGAAGCTTATGAATGGGATAGTGAAGATACTATTACTGTAAATGAACTCAAAAAGGCAATGAGCGATAGAGAAATGGCACTTGCAGCAAAGAAACAGCGTACGGCTGAATGGAGAGCCAATCAAGCTAATGCGATTAAGACAACCGCTGTTCCTGCAACTGGTGACTTTAAGTTCTAATGAAATAGAGGCAAGTTTCTTGCCCTTTTTAGAAAAGGAGTAAATTATGGCAAATTCATTATTGAGTATTAAACCACATAAAGTTAGTCGAGATTTAAGAGGGTATTCAGTATTTTTCTATGGAGCAGCTAAAAGTGGAAAGACCACTGTTGCCTCTAAATTTCCTGATGCGTTATTGCTTGCTTTCGAAAAAGGCTATAACGCAATTCCCGGAATTATGGTAAAGCCTATTAATTCTTGGTCTGAATTCAAGAAAACTTTACGTGAATTGAATGATCCAGAAGTCAAAGAACTGTTTAAAACAGTTATTATTGATACTGCAGATATCGCATATGGTTATTGTGAAAAGGCTATTTGTTCACAAGAAAGTAATGAAAAAGTTACTTATGAGGCAATCGGCGATATCCCCTATGGTAAAGGATATAAGCTCGTTATGCAAGAGTTTGATGAATGTCTTCGTAAGATTATTCAGATGGATTACGGTCTTGTTATAATTAGTCACGATGTTGATAAGACATTTAAGGATGAAACTGGTACGGAGTTTAATCAAATGGTTCCTACTTTGGATACTCGAGGTCGTTTAGTTTGTGAACGTACTTGTGATATCATTGGTTATGCTCGTGAAGTTCAGACTGAAAATGGCGAAGTTGTAACTAAACTTTTTATGCGTGGAACTCCTCGCTTTATCGCTGGTTCTCGTTTTAAGTATATTCCTGCAGTAATTGATTTTAATTACGATTCACTAGTTAATGCAATTGGTGAAGCAATTGATAAAGAAGCTGCTGAACATAGTAACAATTTTGTTACAGATGAAAAAGCAAATCGTGAGGCCCCGACTACTTCTTATAATTTTAATGCATTAATGGATGAATTCCAGTCCATTGTCGGACATTTAATGCAGACCAATAGTCCAACTATGGCTCAAAAGATTACAAAAATTGTAGAGAGCCATCTTGGAGTCGGAAAGAAAGTTGGAGAATGCACACCGGCGCAGGCTGCAGAGCTTGACCTTATTGTATACGACTTAAAGCAGCTTTCATAACAGATAATTTCGATCAACTCACGGTTATTATAACTGTGAGTTGATTTTTTTACAAAATTATGTTATAATAATAATGAAGGAGGATGTATGCATCGAGTAAAATGTTACTATTGCGGTCAAATGTTCGATAGGGACAAAGAAGAATGTATTAAGATTGAAAACACAAAACGATATGCACACAAACAATGTAGCATCAATAATATTCCTGTCGAACGTCATGAACAAATTGAATTAGAAGAATATGTAAAAAAACTTTTCAAAATGGATTATGTTCATCCAAATATTCAAAAACAAATAACTGAATATATCAGCCGTTTAGGTTTTTCATATTCTGGCATATATCGCACATTATTTTATTATTTTGAAATTTTACACAATCGTCCTACTCTCGCTAATCCAACTATTGGTATTGTACCATATGTTTATCCTGCGGCTAAAGAGTATTATTATAAATTATATTTAGCTAAAAAATTAAATGAGGGTAAGGTAATTGAGAAACCTAATGAAGTTGTGGTAGTTATAAAATCTCCACAGCGTGAACCAATGAAAAAAAGAAAAGTTTTTACATTTTTAGATGAGGAGAATATTGATGGCAAGTAAGTATGTTGATGTTCCAAGTATAATGCAAGTTATTGGATGCGTTTATAATAATCCTAGTCTATTGGGCTTCACAGATAAATATACTATCACAGATGAAGATTTTCCTGATGAATTTCATCGTGTTGCCTTTGGTGCTATATATAAAATTTATGAATTGGGTGCACAAAAAATTACATTAGAAAATATTGCTGACTTTTTTAGTAGTCGCCCCAAGGCAGAAGCAGTATTTAAAAACAATAAGGGAAATGAATGGTTAGCTAAAGTATCTGAAGCGGCAATCCCCGATGCATTTGATTATTATTATGGCAGAATGAAGAAAATGTCATTATTGCGAGCATATGATAAATATGGTATTGATGTATCAGATATCTATGACCCAGACAATATTTTAGACACTAAGCGCAAACAAATGCAAGAAGAATGGTTAGATAATTCAACCTTAGAAGATATTGCAAACAAGGTTGATGGGAAAATTGAGTCTATTCGCGCTGAATATGTAGATAATGAATTTGGCGAAGCAACACAAGCTGGAGAAGGGGCATTAGAATTAATTGACCGCTTGAAAGCATATCCAGAAGTTGGAGTACCATTATATGGTCCACTTATCAACACAGTTACAAGAGGTGCACGATTAAAGAAATTTTATCTGCGTTCAGCTCCTACTGGCGTTGGTAAATCTCGTAGTATGATTGCAGATGCTTGTTTCATTTCTTGTAATAAAATTTATGATGAAATTTTTGGATGGATTAAAAATGGAACTTGTGAACCTACTTTGTATATAAGTACAGAGCAAGATATAGAAGAATTGCAAACAATGATGCTTGCATTTTTAGCAAATGTAAATGAGGAACATATTATTAATGGAAAATATCAAGGTGATGAAGAGGATAGAGTCCGCGAAGCCGCCACAATACTTGCGAGTGCCCCGCTATATATTGAACAGTTGCCTGACTTCTCCCTACAAGACGTTGAGGATAAAATTAAGAAAAATATCCGTGATCATGACATTAAATACGTGTTCGACCCTATTGAAAGGGTAATGGGACAGTGAAACACTTTTCCGCTAATCAGCGGGGTCACAATTGTGGCTAACGGGGAACTCTAAACAGTAATGCATGGGAATCCCGTGGCAAACTTTTTTTGGACGGAAGTAATTAAAATATAATTGACTATTTTCATACGATATTGAAAGGAGTTGATTTTATGGGAATTATTTACCGATTTATAAATCAAATTAATAATAAGCAATATATAGGACAATCAATTAGTCCAAAAAATGAAAGATATAATAATCATAAAAGTTCATATAAAAATGAAAACAGTAGTGAATATAATTCACCATTGCATAGAGCGTTTAGAAAATATGGATTTGAAAATTTTACTTATGAAATATTAGTTAAAGATATTTCCGATATAGATATATTAAATCAATTAGAAAAATATTATATTAATTAGTATAATACATTAATTCCAAATGGATATAATATTGAAATTGGAGGAAAAAACGCTTCTAAGCCAAAAACATTGGAATAGAAAGAAAAATTAACTTGGGGGCAAGCAGAGTTAACCCCAAGCGAGATAAAAGAATTACGTATTGCTTATAAAAATGGAGAAAGTCCAAGTAAAATTTATAAAGAAAAATATTCAGAACGACTACATTACAATTCATTTTTAAATATTTGGTCTGGAAGAAGATATAAAAATATTATGCCAGACTATATTGAAAAAGGAAGACATACAAAAATGAATTAGGAAATAGCTAATGAAATTAGAAAAAGATATCAAAATGAAAAAATATCTTATAGTAAATTAGCAGAAGAATATAAATGTTCTAAATCAACAGTCGCTGATATAATAAAAAATAGAACTTGGAATAACGTCTAAAAAAAGAAGCTGTATCGACTATCCCCCAGGTCTTCTGGACGGGGGAGTAGGGCTACTATTGATACGTAGTCTGGTTTTAGGAAACGAAGCCAGTTAAATGCCGAAAAGGTGTCCTACATAAAAAATTTTTATGTGGTAAGAGATAGTCAGCGCTCATAGAAATATGAGAATAACGTGTCACGACTATATTCATACTTCCCTTAAAATATTGGAAGAAATCACTCGTCGAAGTGGCGGAATTAAACTTCGAGAAGATAATATCTTATACATGCTTTCCATTCGGCTTAAAGATATATGTAACAAGTATGGAATCTTTATAATGTCTGCAACGCAGTTAAATATGGATTACCAGCAAGCTACAACTCCTGACCAAAACTTATTGCGTGGTGCAAAAGCTATTGCAGATAAAGTTGACTGGGGTGGTATTTATCTTCCAGTTAAGCCAGAAGATTTAGAAGCATTACAAACAATTTTAAGTTCTAATACATTTGAAACTCCTAACTTAAAATTATCAGTATATAAAAATAGGCGTGGACGATGGAAAGGAATATATCTGTGGTGTAAAGCAGATTTGGGCTGTTGTCGTATCAAGCCAATGTTTTGCACTTCATATGATTATGCGATTCAATCGATAGAAGATTTAAAAATATTTACAGAAGAGCCAAGTGCTTTTTAAGGAGGATATATGAATTTTAGTGAAAATATTATTACTCGAAAGTCTAAGAGTACGTCACAAAAGAAATTTACAAAAAAGAAATTAACGCCCAGGGTTGATGATTCAATTTCAATGCCCACATACGCAAATGGTCATCCTTATGAATATAAGATGCCAAAAAATATGGCAAAATTTTATATCAAACAAAAACCAGCAAATATGAAACCTATGGAATTTTTATGTGAAGTTGTCACAAAAGAATTTGGTCTTCTCGGCTGGTGTTGCAAAGTCATCATTGAAGGTTAAGTATGCAAGATTATGATAAGAAGGCAATTCGAGAAGAGTTATCCATTGATGACTACTTTCAATTAGTAACTGAATGGGGTGGCAATCCAGAGTTCACCCCTTTTGGTTTTATCTCTGATACCATCTGTCATAATCCGCCTGGAGAAGGAAGTAGAAAACTCTATTTTTACGAAAATAGTGATTTATTTAAATGTTATACTGATTGTGATTGCGCTTTTGATATATTTGAATTAACAATTAAAGTTGCTCAAATTCAATCTAATCGCAAAATGGATTTAAATGATGCAGTGCGTTATCTTGCTGCTAAATTTAATATAGTTATTGCTTTAGATGATACAGAAGATCTTGGTTTAACAGATTGGCAATATTTAATTGCATATGATAAGATTAATGATATTCCAACAATAAATCAAGTGCCGCAATTAAAAGAATATGATAAACGCATATTGGAGCCATTGACAATTAATCCAAATTATTTAACGCCTTGGATTAATGATCATATTAAACCAGAAATATTAGCGCATGCGCAAATAGGATATAATTTTTCTACTGATCAAATTAGTATTCCTCATTTTGATAAAGATGGTCGATTTATAGGTCTGCGAGGCCGAACGGTAGTTAAAGAAGATGCGGAACGATTTGGTAAATATCGTCCAATGATTATTAATAAACAACAATATAATCATTCTCTTGGATTAAATTTATATAACCTTAATAATTCAAAAGACAATATAAAGCGTATGGGTAAAGCTATTGTTTTTGAAAGTGAAAAATCCACTCTACAATTTCAAAGTTATTTTGGTTTGGAAAATGATATATCGGTTGCATGCTGTGGTAGCAGTGTATCATCATACCAAATACAGTTATTGATTGAAGATAGAGTGCAAGAAATTATTATTGCTTTTGACCGACAATTCCAAGAGTTAGGTGATAATGAATTTAAACGTTTAAAAGCAAAACTTTTAGGTTTACATAAAAAATATAAAAATGAAGTATTAATATCCTTTATTTTTGATAAACATTTAATTACTTCATATAAAGCGAGTCCAACCGATGAAGGCCCAGAAAAATTTATGCAATTATTTAAGGAGAGAATAATATTATGAAACATAAACAACAAGAAGTAATTGACGCTCTGATGGCGGTTACTTTATATGCGCCAAAAGACGCAGAATATAATAAGAATGTAGGAATTTTAACAGATTATATCGTCGATGTAGAAAATATGTTAAAAGAGGCTCGTGAAGAAAATGAGTCACTCGCAAAAGCATTCTTAAAAGTGATTAATCATGGAGTAAATAATCGTGAAGGTCGTCGTAAATTAAAAAATATGTGTCATGTTGACATAAGTGATAACTACGATCCTATCACAAATCCAATTATAACAGCAGAGGAGGAAACCATCAATGAGTCTACAATATCAGTTGATACAACCAAGGAATCCGAAGCTGAGTCCGATTGAGCAAATTTTTGCTAATAGAGGAATAATTGGAAAAGAAAATATAAATCATTATTTACATACGACTAAAGATGATTTAATTGCGCCTGAGCGTTTAATGAATGTACGTGAAGGGGCAACAATGTTAATTAAACATATTAAAGCGCAAGACAAAATTTTAATTCAAGTTGACTCAGATTGTGATGGTTATACTTCTGCAGCTTTGTTAATTAATTATTTAAATTGTTTATTCCCTGCATATGTTCAAAATAATATTACTTATCGAGTACATGATGATAAATCTCATGGACTTAAATTAAATACTATACCTAAGGATATCAAACTTGTAATTGCGCCCGATTCCAGCAGCAATGATTATGATGTGCATAAACAACTTGCTGAACGTGGTTGTGATGTATTAGTTATTGACCATCACTTAGCTGACCATGTTTCAGAATATGCTTGTATTATAAATAATCAAATGTGTGATTATCCTACTAAATCATTGTCAGGCGCCGGAGTGGTATATAAGTTTTGTACTTATTTAGATAAATTATTAGGTATTGATTACTCTGAAAGCTTTATGGATTTAGCTGCTGTTGGTATTATTGCTGATATTATGGATTTAAATTCATATGAAGTGCGTTTTATTATTGAACAAGGTTTACAAAATATCACAAATCCGTTCTTAAAAGAAATGGTAAAGAAGCAAGAATTTAAAGTGCAAGGTTCTTTAAATCCTTTTAAAGTGGCATTTTATATTGCGCCATTTATTAACGCAGTTAACCGTTCTGGTAATGCACAAGAGCGCCTATTGTTATTTGAATCCATGTTAACTTTCCGCGCATATGAACAAATTCCATCCACTAAGCGCGGCGAAAAGGGAATGACAGAAATGCGTGTCGAACAGGCGGTGCGCACTTGCGGCAATGTTAAACGTCATCAAGAAAAAGACCGTGATGATATTAAAGCGATTGTTGAAAAAATTATTGCTGATAATTGCCTTTATGACCATGTATTAATTGCAGTTAAGATGCCAAAAGAAAAAGCAGCAGATAAAAATTTGACAGGTTTAATTGCTACACAAATTGCTAACTATTGGAGGCATCCAACAGCAATATTGAATGAGGTAGAGCGCGATGGCGTGAAGTATTGGGAAGGATCAATGCGTGGCGCACCCCATATTCCCATCACCGATACTCGGCAAATGTTTTTAGATAGTGGATTAGTTGAATATTGCGAAGGTCATGCAAATGCGGGTGGTGTCAGTATTAAAGATGAAAATTTCACTAAATTAATTAATTATTTAGATGAAAAATATACTGATATTGATTTTTCTCCTTGTTATTTTGTTGATTTAGAATTACATCGTACTGATGATAATTTAGAACAAACAATTTTAGACATTGGTGCGTTGTATGATTATTGGGGCCAAGGCGTAGCTGAACCACTAATCGCTATTACAAATGTTAATGTAACTGCGGATAATGTAAATTTATATAAAGCAAATACACTTCATATTAGTTTTGGTGATTTAAGTTTTATTAAATTTAAAGTGTCGGACGAGGAATATGAAAATTTACATGACACAATGGGTGGTCATGAACTTACTATTATTGGTGAATGTAAAATTAATAACTATGGTGGATATGAAAAACCACAAGTAGAAATTAAGGATTATTATGTGACACGAAATTGGCCTTATTACTTCTAAAACATATCCGTTCGGGTCTCCGCTCGGCATTGGATGCGAGACCCGAAAACCCAATTTTAAAAATGCTTTTGGAAATTTTGATAGTAATTGTTGAAAAATTTTATAAATTATAATATAATGATTATAGAAAATAAAAAATTTAAAACTTCAAGAAATGGAGGAAGTAAGTCATGATTTTGACTAAAGGTCAAGAAGAAGGACTGAAAATAGCAGTAGCTCGGCATCGCGCTGGTGAAAAATACACCGTAATTGCTGGCTACGCTTAACTGGAACAGGTAAATCAACTCTTGTGCGATTTATAGTTGAAGCTCTTGATGTCGCTCCGGAACAAATTGCATATGCCAGTTTCACTGGCAAAGCTGCCGAGGTATTGCGTAAAAAGGGTAATCCTAATGCTATGACAATGCATCGACTTTTATTTGATAGTGTGCCTCGCCCTGCCGGTGGTTTTATGCATAAGCCTAAGCCCGCTATTGGCTTTACTATTGTTGTAGTTGATGAGGTCAGTATGGTGCCAAAGAGTCTTATGGACCAGCTATTTAAGCATAAAGTTTATGTAATATGTTTAGGCGACCCATTTCAGCTGCCACCAATAGATACAGATGAAGATAATCATTTACTTGACCATCCGCATGTTTTCCTTGATGAAATCGTGCGTCAGGCCATGGACTCAGAAATCATTCAGCTTACAATGAAAATTCGTGAAAACGCAATATTGGATGATTGGAAAGGTAATGATGTAATGATATTGCCTAATCATAGTTTAAATACTGGAATGCTGTTATGGGCTGACCAAGTTATCGTTGGTACAAATATGCAACGCCTTGCGCAGAATAATAATATTCGCGCACTTCTGGGCAAAGGTATTAACCCAGAAGATGGAGATAAAATTATTTGTTTGCGTAATTATTGGGAAAGTATTAACTATGATGGTGACGCATTAGTAAATGGAACAATTGGCACATTAACCAATAGTAGTCAAGAGTGGTTAAGTTTACCGCGCCCATTAGTTTACAATGAACCTATACAAAAATTTGATGTTCTGAATTTTGATTTTGTTGCTAATGGAAGTATTTATCCTGCGGTTATGGGTGATCGCACTATGCTTTTAACTGGTGAAAAATGTTGCGATTGGCGTTTAGCATATAAGCTTAATCGTGCAAAAAATCGTTATGGAGATTTATTACCAAAAGAGTTTTCATATGGATATGCAATCACTTGCCATAAAGCGCAAGGTAGTGAGTGGGATAAAGTATTAGTTCTGGAAGAAAAATTTCCATTTAATAAAACTGAACATGCGCGCTGGCTTTATACTGCGGCTACCCGTGCCGTTGATAAATTGGTTATTGTAAAGCATGATTGATTTTGATAAAAATATATGGTATAATTATAAAGTAAGAATCTTAGAATGCATGGGCGATTTTATGTATTCTAATTAGTTTGATTTTTAATATATGTAGAAAATGAAAGGAGATTTTATAATATGTTTGGAATTTATAAAATTACTAATTCTTTAAATAATAAATCATATATTGGAAAATCATCACATATCGAAAGTAGATGGTTATATCATACTACTAGATTTAATGATAGTAAAGAATGGAATAAAAGTCTATATCAAGCTTTTCGTAAATATGGTATAGAAAATTTTACCTTCGAAGTTATTGAAGAGATGAGCGAAGAATATTATAATAAATTTGGCAATAATCGTGAAGAATTTTGGATTATTTATTATAATAGTCTAAATAATGGCTATAATGAAACAACTGGTGGTGACGGTGGCCGTAATGAAAACTCAATAAAAAAATGTAGTAAATTAACTAAAGAGGAAATTATGCATGTCCGTACTTTATACGGAGAATGTCAAACGTGTTTTGCTGATGCTTATGAATTATATAAACATAAAATAACAAGACGTGGTTTCCAAGCAATTTGGTTAGGACAAAATCATAAAGAAATTATGCCAGAAGTTTATAATGAACACACTAAAAAAGCTCATTTATTTTTAGAGCATCAACGCACAGGGAGGTTAAGACGTGCTAAAACAGAACACATACTTTAATTGTCATGCGCATAGCATGTATTCAAATCTTCGCTTGCTTGATAGTATTAATCGACCTGAAGCATTAATTAAAACATCGAAAGAATTAGGGCTAAGTGGTTTGGCAATAACGGACCACGAGGCTCTTTGTGCGCATATGACAGTTAATAAATTAGCGAAAGCGATGCGCGAAACCGACCCAGATTTTACGATTGCGTTAGGTAATGAAATTTATCTTACAGAGACCAGAGAACCGAAGCAAAAGTATTATCACTTTATATTAATTGCAAAGGATAATGACGGTTATACACAACTTAAAAAATTAAGTTCACTTGCATGGACAAACATATATGAATATGGTCGTCTGGAACGTGTTCCAACTTTAAAGGAAGATTTAAAGAGAATTATTAAAGAAAATCCTGGACATGTAATTGCAACAAGTGCTTGTATTGGTGGTGAGTTATCATCTAATGCTTTATTGATGGCAAAAGCAAGAGCAGTTGGAGATAATCAAAACGCCAAGATTTATTATGACAATATCAATAATTTCTTAAATTATTGTTTAGATATTTTTGGTTCTGATTTTTATATTGAGTGCGCTCCAAGCACAGATGAAGAACAGATATTAGTTAATCAAACTTTATATAAGATAAGTAAAGCATTGGGCATCCATATGGTTATTGGTACGGATGCTCATTATCTGCGTCCAGAAGATAGACCAATTCATCGTGCGTATTTGACTTCTAAAGAGGGCGACCGTGAAACTGATAAGTTCTATCAATATACATATGTAATGTCTCCCGATGAAGTAAAAGAATTAATGTTAAAGAGCATTGAAGATGAGGCAGTAATTGATTGGATGTTTGAAAATAGTCAAGAGCTGCAAAAAAAAATTCAATGGTTTAGCCTTGAGCGCAAACAGATTATTCCAAAGATTCAAGTTAAAGAATACGATAAAAGTGAGTATCATCATTATTTTGGTATTAATAATGATTATGCCGATGAATTAAATGGTCGATGGAAAATCATTCAAAATTTAGGAACATCAGATAATCCTCAAGAGAGATATTGGATTAATCAATGTCTTGAAGGCTTAATAGAAAAAGGTTTGTGGGAATGGAATTATATTGACCGCATTTGCGTTGAAGCCGATATTATTCAAGATATCGGAAAAAAGTTAGACGATTGTCTATTTGCATATTTTAATACATTCCAACATTATATTAATTTATTTTGGGAGTGCGGTAGTATCGTAGGTCCCGGTCGTGGTTCAGCAACAGGTTTCTTATCTAATTATCTATTGGGTATCACACAATTAGATCCAATTCGTTGGGACTTGCCATACTGGAGGTTTTTAAATAAAGAACGTGCCGAACTGCCCGATATTGATATCGATCTTGCGCCAAGTAAGCGTCCTTTGATTTTTGAAAAGATAAGAGAAGAACGCGGAGAATTTGGTGTTGTGCAGGTTGTCACATTTGGTACAGAAGCAACTAAATCTGCAATCCAAACTGCTTGTCGTGGATATAGAAGTGAAGAATATCCCAATGGAATTGATGTAGATATAGCGCAATACATGTCTTCTCTCATTCCACAAGAGCGTTAACAAATCGGCGCTCTATAAATCCGAATATGCTGGAACCTCTCTATAAAGAGACAATCAGCAGGCACATCCAGATTATGAATGGGCCTCAACGACTACCAAGGATATAATCAACTTAATAAAGGAGAAATTTATTATGAAAAAGCCAGTTTATGGGTTTGAACAAAGTTATAAAATTGATGAGAATGGAAATCTATTCTCTAAAAAAGATAATTATACTAGTCCAAAAACAATTGCTCCACAGGCATCAGCTAGACAAAATAGGTATAGATTATCTGATAAAAAATATTATGATGCTAAATATCTAGTATTTAAAACTTTCCATCCTGAAGTAGAAGTAGAAATAAATGATGAAAGAATTATTTTTATTGATGGCAATGTAAGAAATTGTAATCTACAAAATTTGAAGTTACTTAATTTTCAAAGCAGAGACGAAATCGCTTTACTGCTATCAGAAAAATATCAAGAAAGGGTACTTCCTATTCAAGAATATAAAAACTATTATATATCTGAGAATGGGAACGTTTATTCCTATTATAACTCTACTTCTAAAATATTGAAACCTTATGTCGGTACAGATGGATATTTACAAGTAAAAATTCCCGATAATTATGGTGCAGATACTCATATTAAACTTCATAGAATGGTAGCTACATTGTTCGTAAATAATCCAAAGCCAGACGAATACAACGTTGTCCATCATAAAGATGAGAATAAATTAAATAATAATTCTAGCAATTTAGAATGGACGACATTAGCTCAAAATACAATTTATTCAGTAGGAAAAAAATGTTGTATGTTGGATAAAGACTATTGTATCTTAAGTATTCATGATACAATTGCAGATTTATCACGAACCTATAGAGTTGATTCGTCTACTGCATCGAAACAATGCAATGGTTCTAAAAACCAATTTACGAATGGATAGAAGGCAAGATTCTTTAATACTAAAAAGCATAACTTTGTTCCCACTAAATTTGATTAAAATGGTATAGTCTCATCTACTATGTGAATAGTAGTTAAGGTAATGGGATTTTTATGGGAGATTAATGATGTTATATATGGAAATGAAGAAAGAGATAGGAAACCTGTTACATCTTTCTTAGAGGAAGTAAATAAATATCCTGGCTTATTAAATATCATAGTTTATATTTGCGGTCTTGTCAATAAGCGTGGAGTACATGCAAGTGGTGTAATTTTGTATGGTGATAACCCATTTGAAACCGCATCATTTATGCGTTCTCCTGGTTGGGATTTAGTAACTTGTTGGGATTTGCATGAGGCAGAAGCCGCTGGTGATACAAAGTATGACTTCCTTGTAACAGAAGCATCTGATAAAATTATCAAATGTTATGAGATGTTAAAGGAAGATAAACAAATAGAAGATATTGATTTGAGAACATTTTATAATCAATATCTCCATCCAGAAGTTATAGATGTAACTAATCAAGAACTTTGGGATCACCTTGCGGCGGGAGATATTCTCGACGTATTCCAGTTCGCAACAGGTGTTGGTTTGATGATAGCAAAAAAGCTCAAACCGCAAAATATGTTAGAGATGACTGCGGCATCGGCGTTGATGCGTCTTATGTCTGAGAAAGGTAAAGAGCCACAGCAGGATAGATATGTTCGTATAAAAGAACATCCTAATGAGTTTGAAGAGGAAATGTTAACTCGAGGATTAAATGATAAGCAGCGTGCGGCGTTTCATAAGTATTGTGATGCGTATTATGGCACAGTTCCTCTTCAAGAGCAAATGATGGAAATTTTAATGGATGAAGATATTGCAAAGTTTACTTTGGGAGAAGCAAACGCAGCTCGTAAAATTGTTGCAAAGAAACAAATGAAAAAAATTCCCGATTTGCGTAAACAATTATATGAGCATGTGGGTGACGCACATTATGCAGATTATATTTGGTTTACAGCGATAGCGCCAAGTCTTGGATATGCATTTTCAAAAAATCATTCATTGCCATATTCATTTGTTGGAGTACAGATGATTTATCTTGCAACACATTGGAATTCAATCTATTGGGCGACGGCATGCTTGATTGTAAATAGTGGTGCAACTGATGAGGATAGTGGCGCAAGTACTAATTATGGTAAAATTGCAAAAGCTATTGGTGAATTGACAACATCTGATATTGATGTTAAGTTAGTTGATATTAATACCTCAAAATATGGCTTTACGCCTGATGTAAAAAATAATTGTATCTTAATGGGATTTAAGAATTTGGTAAATGTTGGTGATGATTTTATCAAAGTTATAATTGAGAATCGTCCATATACATCACCAAAAGATTTTGTAAATAGAGCACATCCAAAGAAACAAGCAATGATTTCACTTATCAAAGCAGGAGCTTTTGATAGTATAGAAGACCGCAAGTTTACAATGGCATGGTATTTATGGACAACTTGTGAACCAAAGACAAATTTGAACTTAACAAGTTTCCCTACATTACTGAAATACAATTTGGTTCCATTAGATGATGAAAAGATGGAACGCGGTCTGCGCATTTATGAATTTAATCGTTATCTCAAAGCAGTATGTCGTGAGAAAGCATCAGATATAAATTATCGGTTAGACGTGCGTGCAATTGATTTTTTAATTAGTCAAGGTTGGGAAAGATTAATTGATGGAGATTTAATGAATGCAAAACAGTGGGATAAGATATATCAAAGTGAAATGGATATATTTAGACATTGGATGATGCAAAATAAATCAGATTTATTATTCAAGTTAAATACAATTTTGTTCAAAGAAGAATGGGATAAATATGCGTCCGGAACAATTTCACATTGGGAAATGGAAGCTGCATGTATTTATTATCATGATCACGAGTTATTAAATATCAATAATGAAAAATATGGTTTAAGTGATTTCTTTGATTTACCAGAAGAGCCAGAAGCTGATAAGTATTGGTATCGTGGCAATAAAACTATTCCACTTTTTAAGTTAACGAAAATTGCAGGAACTTGTATTGATAGAAATAAAACAAAAAGTACAGTAACCTTGCTGACTCCCGATGGCGTTGTTGAAGTAAAGTTTAGAAAAGAATATTTCGCATTATTTGATAGACAGATTTCTGAACGTGGAGCGGATGGCAAGAAACATATAGTTGAGCGTTCTTGGTTTAAGCGTGGTAATATGATAATTGTAAATGGAATGCGTTCAGGGGATAATTTCATTTGTAAGAAATATGCAAGCACAGTAGGACATCAATTATATAAAATTAACGAAGTAAAAAGCAATGGAGATTTAATCTTACAAGATACTCGTTATCAAGGAGGCATAACTGAGGAAGATGAAGAAGTATAATATAGTTGCGATATGTGGTAAGGCTGGAGCAGGCAAAGATGCGCTGCTCCAAGCCCTTGCAAAAATATATCCAGAAGCGCACATAAAAGTAAGTTATACTACGCGTCCACCAAGAGATTATGAAGTAGATGGTAAAGATTATCATTTTATAACCAGAGATGAATTTATTCAACTAATTGAAGAAGGTAAGATGCTTGAAGCGGCTGAATTTAATGGCTGGGTATATGGCACAAGTGTTCTTGATTTAGCCGAAGATAAATTAAACTTTGGAGTCTTCAATCCTGCTGGGGTGGAAGCTCTTGATAGTCATGACTTTTTAAATGTCTTATTAATTATGTGCGATTGCCCAGATCATATACGGCTCATACGCCAGCTTTCACGAGAGAATACTCCAGATGTGGAAGAAGTATTAAGGCGGTATAATACTGACCGATTTGATTTCTCTGAATTCGATATTTCAAATAGAGAGAATACAATCATTATGCGAACTGATGGTTCTTTAACTACTGAAGAAGAAGCTGAAGTACTTAAAGGATACATAGATGATTGGGTAAATTACGTTAAATAAATTATTATAAAATCCATATACAGTAGGTGTATCCCCACACCATACTACATTTAGATAAAGGAGTAACTTATGACAATACAAGATTGGTTAGGCGAAAATAATTCTCTCGGTATTGACATATGGGAGAAAAAATATCGTCGTGGTGATGAAAGTTTTGACCAATGGTTAGACCGTATTAGTAATGGTCATGAAGAAGTAAAACAATTAATTATTGATAAGAAATTTTTATTTGGTGGTCGTATTCTTTCTAACCGAAATGTAAGTGAGCGCATAGAGCGAGTAACATATAGTAATTGTTATGTTATTAGTCCTCCAGAGGACTCCATTGAAAGTATTTATGAAACTTGTAAAAAGTTGGCACGTACTTACTCATATGGCGGAGGATGCGGCATTGATATTAGTAAATTGGCTCCAGCAGGTGCAAGAGTTCATAATCAAGCCAAAACAACAAGTGGCGCTGTTTCTTTCATGGACACTTTCTCACAAGTGACCGAACAAATTGGACAAAATGGACGCCGTGGCGCATTAATGATTTCTCTTGACTGCCATCATCCAGACATAGAAAAATTTATCACTTTAAAAAGTGATTTAAGTAAAGTAAATTATGCAAATATTTCCGTGCGCGTAACTGATGACTTTATGACCGCTGTACAACATGATAATGATTGGGAATTAAATTTTACTCGACCTGAAACGAGTGAAGTAATTAGTAAAACCGTAAAAGCAAAAGATTTATTTAATTTACTTTGTGAACAAAATTGGAATTATGCAGAACCAGGTATTCTGTTTTGGGATAGAATTGAACAAGAAAATATGCTAAATACTCATCCGGATTTTAAATATGCTGGAACTAATCCCTGCGCCGAAGAGCCACTACCCGCTGGCGGCAGTTGTTTACTTGGTTCATTAAATTTGGCTGCGTTTGTTGTAAATGGAGAATTTCAATGGAAAGAATTTGAACGGGCAGTTGATGTTGCAGTGCGTGCACTTAACGATGTTTTAGATGAGGGACTGTATCGTCATCCTCTGCAAGAGCAAAGAGATAGTGTGCGCGATTGGCGTCAAATTGGCTTAGGTATCATGGGCCTTGCTGATGCATTGATCAAAATGCAAATTACTTATGGTTCCAAAGCAGCCCTTACAATTAGTGATGAAATTGGTACTTTATTGGCGCGTACCGCTATTGCAACAAGCAGCAGATTGGCAGCTGAACATGGCACGCCATATCCTAAATATATCCCCGAAGTAATAAACTCATCTTTTATTCAGCGACACTACAATCCAAATGGATTAGCAATTAACGAATTTAAAAGCGCTGGTCTATATAATAGTCAATTATTAACCATTGCGCCTACAGGCACGTTGTCCACCATGCTGGGCATTTCCGGGGGCATTGAACCCATCTTTGCTAATTATTATACTCGTACTACTAAGTCTTTACATGGTAAGGACGTAACCTACAAAGTATATACTCCAATAGTTAAAGAATACATGGATGCCCATGGTATTAAAGACGATGCGGACTTACCTGAATGGTTTATTACTTCTGCTGAACTTGAACCCATTAATCGTATCAAGATGCAAAGCATCTGGCAGGCGCACATAGATGCAAGTATTTCATCAACGGTTAATCTTCCCAATGAAGCAACGGTTGATGACGTACGCGACATTTATATGAATGCATGGTCGCATGGCTTAAAGGGTATTACAGTCTTTCGTGCTGGATGTGCGCGCACGGCTATTCTTAACGCTACTTCAGGAGAAAAGAAATCTGAAACTGCGGTCGAAGAACCTAAGATTAAAAAGATAGTTTCGAAGAAAGGCACTTCTGATTGCTTAGGTATGGAACATCATTTAACTACTGGATGTGGTTCACTACATATAACTGCTTTCTTTGATAAAGATGGCAATTTGCGTAATACTTATTTAAGCAAAGGAAGTACCGGTGGATGCAACAACTTTATGATTGGGCTTTCGCGTATGATTAGTCTGGCTGCGCGCAATGGTACTCCTATTGAAGAAATTGTTGATCAGCTTAAGAGCAGTGGAACCTGTCCCAGTTATGCGGTGCGCCGCGCTACAAAGAATGACGTATCTCCGGGTTCATGCTGCCCTGTCGCCATCGGAAATGCGTTAATGGAAATGTGGGAAAAATTTAATAATGAACATAAAGTAAAGACTCAAACTCTATTAGAAGAAAAATGTCCTCAATGCGGTGCAGATCTAAAACATGAAATGGGTTGTGTAACATGTATTGACTGTGGATATAGTAAGTGTGGTTAATATGACACAGGCTGAATGTAAAGTTGAAACCTATAAACATATTGAAAAAGTGCGCGAGTATATATAGCTATTTATTAATAAACTATATGCTCGTGGACTTGAGCATGATAGAGCTAAACTCGAAAACCCTGAGCTTGAAGTCTTTACAGAATATACGCCTAAGCTTTCCGAATTAACTTATGATAGTCCGGAGTATCGCGAATGCTTAGAAAAAATGAATGGTGCGCTTCAACACCATTATGCTCAATATAAGCATCATCCAGAGCATTTTGATAATAGTATTGATGATATGAATTTAATTGATATTGTTGAAATGTTTTGCGACTGGAAGGCTGCTTCCGAGCGTCAGTTAGATGGTAACCTATTAAAAAGTATTGAAAAAAATGCTAATAGATTTAGTATGGATCCACAATTAAAACGTATATTAATTAACACTGCTAAAGTATATGACGAGTAGAAATGAAAAATATTTTATGGTATAATATATATAGAATAGTAAGGGAGTAAATATATGTTAAATATTAAAACAAAAAAAATATTAGATGCTCTTCCATATCGTGAAAACATGGAAAATGAATATGCGCTTGTGGAAGAAGATAAGAAAATGTATCAATGTAAAAATGGTAGTTGGGAACCAGTAAAATTGGATGGTAGTGAGTTCACAATTACTTTAGCAGATTTAAATTCTAGTATTTTCGCACAATTAAAACCAATGACAGATGAACAGTTGCGCAAGGCACAGACAGATATTTATCGTATGTTTGGCGCAACTATGGACCCGGGTATGCCTGAACAAAATTATTGGGCTCTTATATGCTGGGAACGTCGTTACATTACTATTTTCCATCATGACGATTATAGTAATGAAGAATTAAGTGATATCTTTATGGAGGTTATTGAAAATTTAGGCGAAATTAAAGATATTACTGTAAATGAAGATACTTGGACGGCTGAAATCTGGATTACAAATGATGAAGGTACTTATTGTTATGTTTTCTTTGATTACAAACAAGGTATTATAAATGGGGTGGCATAATGAAAATAACAACTGAAGTACAAATTGGTTCTGATATGTAGGCTATTTATTTAGTTGATAATAATGAGCATTCAACATTAATCGCATATGGTAAGATATATGATCTCGGTACAATACTTTGTGCTTTCTATTATACTTATCATTGTGATACAATCGTAGTTGCTGCTCCTCGAGAGTTAGCAAGCAAAATTGCTGGTGACGCACTCGCCATCAGTAAAGAATATTATGCAGAGCATCCTCCTCTGCACATTGAAATTATTTAAGGAGTTAATATGAATTATTTATTAAAGACGCAAGAAATATATCGAGTTCCTAACGAAGACGCTGCCAAACAATTAATAGAGGCCGCAAAAGCAGATGGAAAAGGTGACCTTATTAAGTACAATTGTGAATATCGTGAGCGCAAAGCCAAGGGAGAAATAATTGATACTTGGTATCGTGTTACACTTAATCGTTTATTCAATGATGAAAAAGAACCTGATGGTATTACAACTATTTCTTATTCTTATGGTAATGAACCCAACTTTTAATAATTTAGGAGAGTAGATTATGGCAAAATTTGAAGTTGTAAGTCGTTTTGATAATGCTAATTTGATTTTACCAGCGCGGGCGACTAAATGCTCGGCCGGTTATGATTTTCAAGCAGCAGAAGAGAAAATTATTCCTCCATATGAACGCTTGGTATATGACATGAAACATGAATGGGATCGCAACCCTATCGCCGCTCCTGAATTAACCATGGCACAAATGGCTACCTTAACAAAATCCGCAGATGCTCGTCCTGTATTAGTGTCTACTGGAATGAAAGTGAAGTTAGCTGATGATGAATATCTTGAAATCATGGCTCGTAGCTCTCTCCCTCATAAACATTGGCTTGTAATGGCTAATGCGGTCGGTATTATTGATGCTGACTATTATAACAATCCTGATAATGAGGGAGAAATTTTTTTCCAATTAATTAATTTCTCGCCAATTCCTATTATTATCCAAAAGGGTGATTATATTGGGCAAGGAATAATTAAAAAATATATAAAGACCGAAGATGACGTTGCCGAGAAGGAGCGTATCGGGGGCTTTGGGTCTAGTCATTGAGAATCCTTGCACTCGATTAGGCAAGTCATGTAACAGGATATAGTATTTTTGATGGAGATAAATTAATTACAAGTGGTACTATTAAATTGACTAATGAGCATTTGGGTACGCGTCTTTAGATTTTACGATAGTCAGTACAATAGTTATGCCAATAGTATCAAATAGAATTTATGATATTAGAAGATATATAGTTATAGCAAGATCCACAAACTTATAAAATTTTAGGCAAAGTTCTTGGAGTATTAGAAGAATTAGCTGTTGAACTATTCGGTAAAAATTATATAATTTATACTTGCGCGCATTGGCGTTCAGTACTTGGCATTAAAGGAAAAGAGCGTGGAATATAGAAAAAAAACGCATAGCAATATGTCTTAAATCACTATAATAAAAAAGTATCTGAAGATGAAAGTGACGCTATCTGTATAGGTGCTGCATATGTAAAGAATAATGTTGGCTTTGATTGGTCTTAACCTTCAAGGCCAACATTCTTTTATTTTATTAAAATAATTTTCATAATAATTGACAGATAAAAAATATCATTATATAGAAAGGAGGATTATCTAAGTGAATGCTATCTGGGAATTTATCATCAAATATTGGCTTGAGTTCGTATTTGGTTTAATTGCAAGTGGTATTGTCACTGGTGTAACACTTATGTATAAACAACGTAAAAAAAGGACTGAAGACCGTCAAGAGCAAATGAATAGAGAAATTGCTGAAAATATAAAGACAATTTTAGATGATTATTAGCGTTCTATACTAAAAATAATCCAAGAGGATGAAGATAAAGCTGCCGCTGAAAATAGAGCAATTCATGCTTAGATTGTAAATAATCAAAATAATTTAACAGCTTTAACAGAAGGTATATTATCTATTCAAGGACGTCAATTTAAAGAAGAATGTCGTGCTTTATTAGAGAATGATCATGAAATTACACTAAAAGAATTTGAACACATTACAAACGAGCATCGAATTTATAATGCATTACACGGAAATCATGATGGCGACGATCTCTATAATTTAGTAGAAATTAAGTATCGAGCAAATTTAAAATAAGTTGAGGTGATATATATGCCCACAGAAACAGTTGAACTTTTGGGTAAGATTTTTGAAATATGTATTATTCCTTTGTTAGGTGTTTTAGTCCCGTTTATAATTCAATGGATTAGAACTAAATCAGCAACACTTGCAGCAAATGCTGATAATGAGCTATCAAAGAAATATATTGCAATGCTTACCGATACGGTAACTAATGCAGTTATTGCTGTAAACTAGACATATGTTGATGCGCTCAAGGGTAAAAATGCCTTTACAGAAGAAGCATAGAAAGAAGCTTTTACTATGGCGTATACAGCAGTACTTAATAATTTGACTGACGAAGCTAAAACATATTTAAACGAAGTATATAGTGATTTAGAAAACTATATTAAGGTTTTAATTGAAGCAAAAGTGCGTGAGAATAAATAAGTAAAAAAAATAAGGGACGTAGATTTTTATCTACGTCCCTTATTTTTATTTATTTGGTAACTACTGGAGGAGTATGTGTAGGCATTCCAATTATTAATGTTGTTGAATTATTTTCAACTGTAAAAGTAGGTTCAATAGTCATGCGTACACGCGATAAATTTGATTGATCATAATAAATATTGCCTTCAGTAGTATAAATAATTTGGCCAGCCACTATATTAATATCATTTAAATTAGCTGCTGAAGTTGTAATAAATTTAATAGGTATCGTTGTTGGAGTAATAGAAGTTGGCACTATTATCAACTCCCTTCTTTAAAATTAGCTAAGTGTATGCCAATACATATTTGTATCGATATCAACAGTAGCGCTTGTATATGCGGTAACATGACCATAAGTATCAAATGTTAAACCATTAATAAATGTATTAACGGTTGAAGAGCTCGCAGTAGGTGTTACAGCAACATGAGCAGGTGCATATGTAACTGTACTCGGATGACCGTAGTCATCAAAAGTCATTGCAGATACAAAATTATTAGTAATTGGAGCTTTTGCACTGGTTGGTGTAATTGTTACATGTTTAATTGTCTCAGTTAAAGTTTTGCCATTTACTGAAGCAGTTGTAGTAATACCATTAGCACCAATAATTTTATGTGCTACTGTTAAAGTGCCAGTATTATCAGTGAATTTAACCTGATGATTTGTAGCATCATTAGAAGGTGTATAATAAACATCAGTGTCATCACCAGAAGGAATAATATTATAAATCCAATTATTACTTGTATCTTGTGACATGATAACCATATCACCAATATCAACATCCGCAGAAGCGCCTGTTACTGTGCCAGAAGTAGTAAATTTATAAGCCCAGCCGCTTTCAAATGTGCTAGGGTTTAAATTATTAAAATCAGCTACGCTAATTGCGCCTTTAAACTTCATAGCGTCTAAGTCACCAAGAGCATCAGCTAATGCCTAATTTACATAATCTTTAATATTTCCAATAACTCCTGCTGCACCACCTGTTAAAGTAATAACATTATTATTATGGGAAATCGCAATGCCATCAGCGCCAACGAGCTCAAAATTACCAGTAGCCGCATTAGAAGAAGTGTCAGAAATAGTTGTAACAATTTTAACACCATTCGTTGAAGACGCAGGTGTTAAATTAACTGCGGTGGTGGTAGCTGCAAGCTAAGTATTAGTTGCAGAAAGTTCGATATTGCCAAGCTCATTCTGGTCAATATGAATATTTGAACCGCCATTAATAATTATCTTACCATTGACTGTATTATTTTCGCTATCAGAGGCAGACATATTAATGGATAAATCGCCATTAGTTATAGTCGCAGATAAAGCATGGTCATTAGCAACTAAATGCGTATTAGTTGGAGTCGGAACAGAAATAGTAATTGTGCTTGAATCAGAGCTAATTGTTACATTGCCGTCTCCTTTAATATCAAACATTGTCCCCTTAGCATATTTTCCTTGAGGAGTTAGAGAAATATGCGCGGTATTATTATCGGTAGTAATACCACTATTTAATGTAGTTGCATCTAATTTTATCCAACTAGTATCATCTGCAATATAGACTCCATCATATGCACCATTATCATCAGATTGTGTAACAACTAAAATTGAACCACTTGGATTATATGAGCCCGGAGTGCTAGGCAATGCATTAGCGCGTCTCACGCCATCAATCCATTTTAATGTTCCACTATCGCTGGGATCTGCCCAATACAAACGATTAGTATCAGTAGTAAAATAAATTTGACCACTGGCAATACCTTTAGTATTTAATGTAGTTTGCGTACCATGTACAAACGTTACAGCAGTATTTAATTTTGTCGCCATAAATAAAAATTCCTTTCTTATTTATTTTAATTTTCTTCAATGGTAGACCATTGTAATTTTTCTTGAATCATAGTATTAATTTGTTCAGAGTATGTAGCTATAGGATTATCCCATGTTCCATTTCCTCGAAGATAAGTGTCCTATTGATTGGCCTGCGGCGCAGGTACTAAACCTACTTTACCATCAGTATCTTTAGTTGCGCCTTGCATTGTACCAATAGATATCTCAAAAATATCTCGAATATCTTTATTAACCCAATGATTACCTTCATAGACTAAAATATGATTAACCGATAAATTATTATCTAAGAAGACATCAACTAATTCAGAAAGAGAGGTGGCTCCAGTGATAGAGCCACCTATTAATTTATTTCCCAAATATAATTTACCCGAAGAAGCATTGTTTTCAGTAATAAAATACAATGTATCAGGATTTTTTTGTTGAAGATTATTATATGCGGTTGGAGTGCCACGTACAAATTTAACAAAATTGCCTAAAATTGAATTCAGATTCATTATTTACCGCCTCCTGTATTAGAATCTAACGAAGGTATATCATTGCTAGGCAAATATGACTAATTATCGTTCTCTTTAAGAAGAGGCAATGCAAATGTTGCTATAAATTGATTCTAATTATCGCTATAGAATTTACCAGCTAATTCTTTCACCAATCCAGTATAACACATTAATAATTTTGAAAACGCATCAGCTAAATCTATTGGATAATTATTTTTATTTAAATATTTGGTCTATGCATCAATTTTCTCAAAACGATTTTTTGCTACCATTTGCCCAACTGCAGTGTCATATTCAATAGGATTAATTTCATCTTCTAAATTAGCAACACGTGAAATTAAATTGTTTACACTTTTTAAATCACTAATATTAGTTAATTGTAATGTGGCTTGTTCTAAAGCTGATATACGATTTTCCATTCCTGCATTTTTAGAAGATTGTTCAGATTCACTAGTTGTAGGATTAATTGGTCTGACTGGCGGATAACCTTGTTCGTCTACCACGACAAATAGCACATATTGATCTATAGATGGCTTAGCGTTACGAGTAAACTTTTTAAACGCAATAACATTATTACCTATAGCTATTCCTTCTGCTAATTGACAAGTTACATAATTAAAACTTATTGTTTGATTTGTTGTAGTATCCAAACCTACATATATAGTATTAAGACTATTGGAATCAATAGTCTATATCTATGAAGTATAAAATTCATAATGATTAACACCTGTTAATAAATTTGCTTCATCAGTATAAATATCATTAATTTGATAAGGAACACCAATTCGATCGTATAAAATTGTTCCTTGTATAGATTTATATAAAGAAAACTTACATCCTTGTGGGGTATTAAGTCCAGTTCTCATTGCTGCATAAATTCTAAACTCAACATTATGCACATCTGGCGATGGGCTTGGAGAATAGCTTTCGTCTTTAGTTAATGAAATTTGAATTAACTAATATGGATTAATTTGAGAAATATCTTTAACCGAAGGTAAATTAATAACATAACCATAAGTTGATGTATCCCATAGTAATTCAACATTATTACCTGTTAATATATATTTCTAAATTTCATTATTTACTGTTATGTAAGGCTATGATAAAACAAAAGCAATTCGTTGTTTAGTATCAGTTAAATAAATGTATCCAGTATTAGAAGTATTGTTATTATTACCAATCTCTAATTCAGCTTGATTTGTCGAAATAGATTTGCGCCAAACATAAGGCTGCCATTTATTTGCAGTTTCATCATATTGATATAAAGAAAATTGTAGGCCAGCGAAAGATAGAGACTTACCAGTTGCTAAACCACTTCCGTTATTTAATAAACAAGCCTGTAAAACTACTTCAATATATGAACTATAAATCTACTAATCACCAGACCCAGGAGAATCGGTTGTGGGAATTTCAATTATTGGCGATGCGCCAGTTAAATACTAATCAATTACACTATTACGAGGATTAGGTGATAAATAACGATTTAAATAGTCAATTGCCTTACTAAATGTAGTTTCCCGTCCATAAGGAGTAGTATAATGCGGGAAAGCAATACCTTTGGTTAAAATATCATTAATATGACCTTGTTCATTAAATTGCATTACTGGCGTTTGCAAAATTGCATCTTCTTGCCAAGTTATAATGATATTCGAATCAGGGTCATTATCATCTAGATTGGTAGCCGTTGTACATGGAATATCAATCGCTTCAATAATAGCTGGTGTAACCTATATATTAATCGCTGACTTATTTATCATCCCTGTTGAACGCACTGATAATTTTAAAATATTAATTGGATTATTTATATCTGGATTATTAAGTAACTAATAATGATATTGCGTATCAGTAGAAGCTATGTAAGATTGATTCATAATAGTTTCTGTAACTGTAATATTTGTTGGAAATGTAAAAGTTAAATACGCATTGCGCAATCCAGCATTAGTAGCTAATGATTTATTTAAAAAATAAATATTGATTATTGTATCTGTAGAATCGTTTAAATATACGCAAGACTGACGATTGCCATCATTATCTCCTGCATAAATAACTGCTGCCATTTTAATTTTATCAATAGGCGATGAAATTGGGTTTTCTGGAGCAGTTCTGCTTGTGTCTCCGTCACGCTTTGGTCTAGCTATTGCTGTAGTTTTACCAGTAGTATCACTTAAATAGGTATGCGCTGTAGCCTTCCTGGTTAAAGGTAAGTGGTGTCGTAAAGCAAAACCAAATTGCGCCTATGCATTAGCATGTCCATATGCATCTGTATGAGGGCCTTCTAAATTATAATTATTTTCTAATGTTAATTCTGGCAGTTTGACCTTCGTATTTGTAGAATTAGTATAAGTTGAAAATTGTGGCGTAGTTTCAACAATTGTTGCCAGACTATGAGATATCTAAGCGTCGCCATTGTTTAAAGTAACACTTATTGGAGACGTTGCATTAATGTTTGGCATATGTATTGTCTAAGTAGATTGAGATAGATAATGACCCCATTGATCAAATTGATCTTGTGATATATCATAAGTTTTCCCAAATTTTATCTTAGATTTAGAGCTAGTATTATTTTGACTTTCTTGAATAACCGCTGCATTTACAATTGGTGAGGAATTAGGCGGATTGTTAATAGTTTTATGCGCAAAAGTATACTCTATCTAATTATTAGCAGTGTGGCTGCGCATTTCTAATTTTTCAATTGCATTAACTTTTGGAATATTAATGCCTTCACTTTTTGTACCAATCACATGACCTGTATCTGCAACAATTGGCTTAGCAATAAGGATTTGCGATCCCCATTCCAATGCAGTTGCGTTTGTAGCAACTGGATTATTAGCTACAGAGGATGATACACAAATGTTATTAGAATTGACAAGTGGCGTAGCAGTACCGTCAGCCCATTCCATATTTGGTTTGCCATGACTGATTTCTACATATGGGTAATCTTTAATTGTTTTTATCCAAAATAATTTTTCTTCATTATTAACAAGTGCGCCCGTGCCACTACGGGGTTGGTTATCTGCATCCCATCTGCTTCTAAAGATTAGCAATTCTTTATATGTAGAATTCTATGTAAATTGATTATTATATAAACTATCTGTTGTAATAATATTACTCATTTAATAATCTCCTTTCTCTCTTATTTACTGGAATCATTAATTGGATCTGAATTATTTGTATCAGGTGTAGTAGCTTCGATAAATTTATATTCTTCTTCGCTATAAACAACATCAACAATAATTGGCCAAGGATTTTTTGTTAACCATTTACTATTTGTTTCTGTAAAATAAATAGTAATAGATCGAATGGTTAAATCTTGAATATCATGACGTGTTAAATTATAAACGCCATAAGCACCAATAGTCAAATAATTAGTTTTATTAGTTGGCGCGCCATTAATACTAAACATTAATCCTTCTGGACCTTGAATACCAATCGATGCAACTTGCCGTTTTTGTAAAGGGATAACCCAAGTATTGCTTGGGTTACCCTATTCATCTATTAAATTTAAATTCCCTAATTTATCCATAGGAGGCAACCATTGTTCAATTAATTTTGCCATGCTAATTACTCCTCTCTCTCAAATATTGAATTAGGCTAAATTTTTGCTGCACTTAAAGACATCGTGCCATTATAATTTAATGAATAACTAATGCTCTAAATGGCGAAATCATCATCAATCCCTAATCTTTTATCACCAATATAAATACGACTATTTACATCTAAATAATAAATAGGTATACAAGTTAAATTTATTGTCTAATTGCAATAGGTATGTTGATAAAGTAAATCATCAATTTTATTTTTAATACTTAATCCTCGTGAAGAAATAGAGAAATATTGTTCATAACCAGCTGGTAATAAAATATAGCCATAACCAGATTTTAATTCTATTTTTTCATCTTGGAATTGATCAAAAGTATAAATTAAAATTTTTGGAATTTCTCTATAAAAAATGGATTTTAAATTAGTATCATTAACCACTATTGGCCTGTCTCCTATTTCGGATGTAGCATATGCCGAAATACTACCATCCGTATCTAAAAAATCAAACCAGAAATTTAATGTATAAGGAGCTTCATAAACTGCTTTATTCCAATATGCTCGTACACCATCATTCACCCCATAATATAATAAGTCACGAGTATAATAATTTATTTTCTCATAGTGACGTGTTAAATAAGTGGGATTACCATGAATATCATATGGAATAATCGCTAATTTTTCAATAGGCTGTTCATTTAAATGATAAAATGCTGATAAAATTGGATGTATTTTTATATACTGTAAATTATAATAATTTAAATTATCATAAATATAATGTGAATTAAATAAAGTAATAAATTTATTAAACTACATTTTTTTACTTTCATTATTATTGGCATTATAGTATAAATCAGTTTTTGCAGCTAATTGATTTATAAATAATTGATATGATAACATATGCGCATCTTTCAAAACAGAGAAATTATCATATATAAAATCATAGTACATATTTAAAAGCCACTACAATTGATAAAGTGAATTAAAATTTAATAATTGAAATAATTCCGATATTAGTTCTGTGTTGTTAATTTGTACAGTTAAACCAATTAAATCATCATAAATTAAGGGCTAATCCTTAGTGCTAGTAGAATTTACAAAATAATCATAAATTGCACTAGGACAAGCTATTATGTTTGATACAATAAAATGTGCTAATGGGTTTAGTTTTGATAATTCTGAGTTATCAGCTAACACCAAAGAATTATAAATATAAGTCCATAGAAAAATTTCAACTTCATTAATCTATCCATCATCATCTAAATCATATTGCGCAATTAACTCATCACTTAAATTATCTACTATTTCACCATAATTATTTGTTACATTTTGTATAAAGTTTTTTAAATCTATTAATGAAATACTACTGGGTAAAGAAATATTAACCATATCAAGATCATATACTGAACGCATAATCAATAAAGCATCTGTAATAGTAATCTATCCGTCATGATTCCAATCATATTTTAATAATAATTCAGGAGAAGATGCTTCCATCTCTAAAGCAATGCGCAAAGCTATTACAGCATCGGCTGTAGTCATTATTTCATTTTGCCACCAACGACGTTCTATTGAGTCTTGCTATAAGACATTATTGGTAATTGATGTTAATAATTCAATAAAATCATTGCCATTAAGCCATTTCTGCCAATTACTCCAAGAGGAATATAGTAATTGATTGCGTTCAAGAATTAATGATATTAATGACAACCACATATCTTTCTACTGTAAAATATTTTTTATATTTGTATCTACATCATTTAAAATATATAACATATATTTTGAACCTTTATAGCTTTCAGAAATTGCATTATATACCGCTTCTCCATCCACAAATGTTCTTTCATAATATTCTTTAATAGTCATTCCTTCAATAGGATAATTTTCTGTGGCTAAAATAGGACAATAGTCATATTGGTCCAAATAAGGTATAAAAGATTGCGAAATATCAGAATATTTATACCACAACTAACTTGAAATGTCATATGCTGTAGTATAAATAAATTTTACAAATGTATCTGCATTTGGACTTCTTTCTAAAAAATTACGAATAGTATCATACGTATACCAACCATGCATTAATTTAGTAGTAAATTGTCCAATTTGCGGAATTTCACTGATTCCTAATTCAGTAGGAATATCAAATCCTTTACCATTTTCATCAACATAATACCAATGAGTGCTATCTAAAATAACCCATTTATCAGTTGTGCCATATAACTTACATGGATGCTCTGTAGTTTTTAATTCTAATTCAGTTGTTCCCTATTCAGAATAGATTTTTAATCCAGCACTATTAGGACGGTATACACCATTAATATAATACTAAGATAAATTAGAACTATTTATTTCACTATAATCTACTACTTTATTATAAACGCTCATTTCATTTAAAACATCTTCATCGGTATTATCATAAGGCCAATACAATTGACGCCAAAAACCTTCTAAATCAATATAATATTGCTCATAGCCAGTATGACCATTTGGATAATAAGGTTCATTGCGTTTTGCCAGCGTAATTTGATAATCTTCAAATTCTAAATTGTTATGGTTATGATTGTATTGACGATATTCCTTAGCCATTTGATAAATTAATTCACGCCAATCTAATGACGCATGTAGCTAGATGCGCGACAATAAACGCTACTTAAGCCATGGCATATTAAGTTGATAGTGTTTAAATTCAGCTTCTGATAAAGTAGTCCAAACATTTGGTTCAGCATCAGGAGCAACACTGACATATATAATTGGCTTAGTGTCAATAGCATATCTACTATGGATAGGTAATTTACCACCGGCCGCAGAAACGCGCTCCCCCCAAACCGTATAATCATTTTTAATTGAAGCTAACTATGGAGAATTTTGTACATTAGTAATTAATTTAGTATCTTTAAATTCATATATGTATGGTGTCGCATATTGATAATCTAGCCAATAACGATCTCTTCCTTCATCCGAACTAATTGTTACCATTTCTGGCAACCAAACAGTATTGATAAATGATTTTTTATGACGTAATACAAAACGTCCATCAACATCATAAAAATATTCAAATTCACCTAACATTTTTATAATTTTATCTAACACAGAAGTAATTGTATCACCAGCTTTAGCAATTAAATCTCCCGCATAGACCAATGGACAAGTCCGGTAGCCAACTGCTTCACCGTAAGTAATTTTAGCTGCGCAATATAATTGCATTTGATTTAACTATTCAGCTGTATATGTCTATGTTTCATCCATTTCTTCAAATGTAAATCGTGTAGCAATATAATTATTATCTAATAGTGGTCGAGTTAGGCTATCATAAATAATTACTTTATCATTATTCAATTTCTATACTGAAAACTTATATTGGTCTTTTCCGATTTCCTTACAGCAATAAACTGTCACATCAGCGCTACTAAACAAAGGTAGCACATAACGCTCACTTGTAAAAGAGCGAATTAAAAACATTGGATCGTCGTTCTTATAATCTAACTATTCTAAACCAACATCATCTAAATCCTATATAATGATATTAGATAATGGCTCTTGAGCATAACTATAAATTAAATCTGTAACAATTTCTTGAATAGTTAATTTATAATTCGTTGTAACACCATTTGCATCAGTATAGTCATAAGTACCAAAATCTGTTTCAGCATTAATAATGCCGCCCAATTCTCCATTCAATAAACACATTTTATCTTTTCCTTGGATACTAATTGAGGCAGAATTAGTAGTAAAAGTTGAACTGAAACTAGTAATAAAAAAAGTTCCCATATTAAAATAAATTCGAGATGGGTATGAGTCATCAACTTTATTTTCTAAACCAATTTCAACTTTAAATTTCTATTTAAATGTCCAATAATAATCATTAATCTCAGTTGCTTCAGCAATAAAGCTTAATGAGCAAGAGCGCCGAATTGCGCTCTTGCCATCAAGATTAATTGATCCAGAAGTAATACGTCCTTCTAACTGCTCTAGTGGACGTTCATCAAAGGTTAATGCTTGTATTCGGACGTAATATGTATGTTCGTGATGTGTATCTAGTTTTTGTAAAAAATTTGCATCATATAACATAATAAAAGTCCTCCTTTTTATCCTTGATTATTAACTCCAGTAGTAGGATTAATTATTATACCATTACTATATAATGGAGGAATAACCTATAAAATTGTATTTTTATGCAATGTTACTAAATTATTGTCTTGCATAACTTGCGCCAATGATTTGCCACCAATCGTTAGTTTAAGTAGTTCATTTTCTGTTAAATCATTTGTAACTTTATAGTAGCCATATTCTAAGGGAATTGAAAGTTCTTCTTTTGCTACCAGATCTTTTAATGATTTCGCAGAATATAAATCATTCGTCATTAACTGATTTTCTATATTAGAAGTACTAGATTCAATAGCTAACAATTCAGGAGACATTTCTAATAATAAAGCACTTTTATTTGGAATAATAATTAAACCATTTTGTTCAACTGAAGTAATAAGTTGTCCATTCTTATCTGTATAACCCACTAAATTAGAAATGGGCTCTGCCGCACGATAAATGCCCGGCGCTGCGGCAGATATTTCAGCTGCCTTAATATCTTTAATAATATAATTGTATAGTTTATCTGCAAAAATCAAATTATTTTGATCGTACTTTGGCTCTTCATTTTCTAGCGGAAAGCTTTCACTATCTGCATATAAATATTCTAAAGTTCTCCAATAGTTTAGCTAAGGCAAACTGACTCCTGCATTATCAAAATAATTATAACTAGGCATAGGTGGTATCATTAATGGCTGATCAACAGTACTTGCTTCAATTAAAAACCAATTTAAGTAGTCTAAGTAGATCTAGCGAATATGACGCATCTAATAATCCCAATAAGCTCTATCTAAAGATGAGTTACTATTAGCAAAATTTTGCTAATATTTTTTTAATGCAGCACTAAACCAACTTAAAATTCTTGCCCATGTATCGGCCGCTGCGGAAGCGGGAAATTGATAAGTTAAATGCGCTACAGTTAAGCTCGCATCCGCCTAAACATTGGCCCCAAGCGCAATCTCACAAGTTGTTCCAATAGGATAATCAAAGAAAGAATAACCATTTGAATCACGGTTAATTTGCACTTGGGCAGTAGTTAATTTCGTTTTTGCTAATACTTGCTCGTCTTCTGCTGAAACAGTTTTTACAGTAATTGTTAAATTATTATTATAATTAAAAGTGATGGGATCACTGGCTTCACCGTCTACAACAATTGTAATTTGTGCATTAAAATTATCATCTGGAATTCCGCAAGTAGTCATCCATTGTAAATTATTAAAATAAACATAATCATAATCATATAATGATTTTTGAATTAAGCTATCTGACTTATAATGAATAAAATCCCATTCTGGGATATTACGATGCTAATTATCTAAAGCTAATTTTAAAAGCCAGCCATCAAAATCTTTCACTTGTTCATGACCATCTTTATAATAATGGCATCTATAAATAGTGCGGTCTAATAATTCACTCACTAATAATGGAATCTTGCCGTCATAAGTCCTTGGACTATTATAAGGGACTGCAGTCGCTGTACGACATAAAAAGACTTGTCCCTAACGATTTACTTGAATAAAATCATTTTTTGTTTCATCCCAATCATAAGGCAACAGGTCTTGCGCTGGTATTAAATAACAGTCAAGAATATCACGTGCTCTAAAATGCATCGAATGAATATATGCCACATTAGTCAATAAGTTATGTAATTGATAAAATTCAAATAAATCTAACTAATTTTTAACATTAAAATAATATCTTGGATATTTTAAATCTGGTGTTTCTGCTGCCGTTAAATTGCGAGGTAATCCAGTTACTTGAATAAAATCTTCTGATAAAGTAACGCTGTCAATTAAATTAAATGTATTATCTACTAAATATGGTTTATAAGAATAATACATAGTTCCTTTAAATGATTGCGCTTCATATGTATAATAACCAAGCGCACCAAACTTACTTACCTTAGAGTTAATTTTTTCATTTATTTTCCATACGCGTTTTGGCGGTACCCATAATGGATAAACTAAACTAATTTTATCTGTAGTTAATACATTATAAGAACCAGATAACCCAATTAAAATTGGCACTTTATAAGTTTCACCAGTAGTAGAAGAAATCATGGTTAAACCAATATAAGATCCTGGTATAAATCCCTCAAAACGCACATTAGTTAGATTCTGTGGTACTTGATTGGCCCAACCATTAATCCATCCGCCATCATCGCGCATAGCTGCAAGTAATTCAGATTGAGTTGGGATATGAATTGCGGTAATAGGATAATTCGTTTCACCAACTTGTTCATCTGAATAAGCCTAAAAATCCGTTTGATTAATTAAACCCTTACAATCATGCTCATCAAATACAAATTGGTCTGATATTAACTCAATCTCTTCTGGAGGTGTAATAGATTTAATTCGCAATAAATGATATTTTTGTAAATTCGCAAAATTTACTTCATCGATTTCATATGCGGTACAACTAAAGCTATGTAACATACGCCCTAAAGCTGCCTACGGAGATAATGATACGCCGGTTAAACGAACGATATAATTTCCTTCGGTTGGCGTACGTAATAATTTTGGTTGGCCATTTGTTAACCAATTTAATACTTTTAACTTAAAATCACGCTCATACTAAATATTCTAACCAGTTAAATCAGTTAAGACTAAATTAATAGAATCTTTATTTGTGTCAAATTCTTCAGGAGGTTTAACACCAATTTTACTACGAGTATTTGTACGAGGTTCTTTTTCTGTAAATTGGAAAATACTTTCTTCATATGGTAAAAATACATTATCACTATCCATTAAATAAGAAATTAAGCCTGTAATTGCAAATTCTTTATAATTTACAATTCCATTCCTAAACATATAAGGGTATTTACTACCAATTGTTTCTAACTTAGATTCTAAAATTGTTGGTTTAAAGGTAGAAATATTTGGATTAAAGCATACTCGCAATAAATGGTCTTCATCTGACAGATAAATATCTTCATAATCAATATGAATTATTTTAGACAATAATTTATTGGAAACTAACTTTTGATTATATTGTTGTAGCGCATAGCGATATCCAGTATTCTATTCAATTGTAAAATCATTAAATAAAGCTCGGTCTAAATGTTCACCATGTAATTCAAAAGAAAATATTTCATCCCAAGTTTTATATTTAGAATGAGAATCTGAACGTAGAATGCGGAATTTGCCATTGTACAAAGTTGTATCTTTTGTTATTACTTTTTCCCCCGTATTGGTATCAATTGCTTCATGTTCAGTTGTTAAGCTTAACTTGACACCACCACTATTAACTAATGGTTCCGCCAAAAGTCGTGTATAACGCGTATGAAATTTTAAAGGAATCGCATATCCGGCTTTGAATAAATAACTTGGAGATTCTACTTTAATTCCTGTAGTGGTCGTTGCGTAAAATGTAACATAGTACTTGTGCATATACTCTAGATCTTGATTATAAATCAATTCAACACGACTAGAACGTAATTGAATATTATCAGAATTAGTATAAATTTTATCATCAAAATCAGTATATAAAATTTCACCAGTATCATATACAATCTAATGCTCATGTTCAGTATTTAATTTAACAGTCTCAACAACAAAACGATACGAATAAAGTCTATCAGTGCCATACAAATTATTTACGACACCAATAAATTTATTATTCATAATATTAATCTAATTAATTGATAAATTCTCAATAATAGCTTTAGGCAAATTTACACATTTAATAATTGCCACATCAGAAAAATAACCAATAGACAAATTATCAAGATTAGTTGCATCGCCTTGATAATAAGCCAACTAAATTTTATAAAATTGATCGTATTGTAAATTAAAATTGCCCTCTGTATTATAAATAGTTTGTCCATTTAATTCATCAATAATATTAGTATAATTCTATTTATTATTAATTAATATCGCATTGCCGCGAATGCCAATTGGTATATTTTTATAGTTATCATAATCTTCTTGTGAAGTATCACCAATTAAAGCAGTACCTCCAGTAGGGGATGAATCCTCAACTGCCAATACACCTGGACTTACATCTAAAAATGCCGAATCTTGCGGTATATATTCTGATTTAATCAATTCAATAATGGCAGGGTCATAACCACTTGTTGGTATATAGTCTAATGATTGCTCATTACCAAGTGCATTTATATCATTTACATCATTATAGATACGATTTACTTCTAACTGATAATTAGGGTGCCCTAAAATATATTCTGAAGTATCATGAGCAGTATCAGGCACACTTCCGCTAGCTTCGAGCGGAGATGAAGCTAACAAAACTGCGCTGTCATCGAATCTCTTTTTTATCTTATCATTGTTTTCTGCGGTACTTGGCTTATGCCATGTAAAAGTAACAGTGCCAAGGTTATTGGTTAAATTGGGCTTAGTCTAAGAATATAAACGTCCTTTTTCTGTACCACCCAAGGTTTTAATTAAACAAATAAAGCCATCTACTTCATTAGCGCCAACGGCAGGGTTCTGGCGATAAGGAATAGTTAATCCTTTACCACCTGTTAAACTAAATGCGGGTAAACGACTTTCAATGATTGGAGGGTATAATTTACTCATACTATCCCTCCTTTATATTTGTTTTTATATACATATATGACCTCCTTTATCTCACAAAGCTAAAGCGTCTCGAATGTCCTGTATTTTCAAATATCCAGAAATCTGACCGGTATTTGTATATATAGGAATGAGTCCAATATTAGGTTCAATCACTAATTCATTAGAATTTGCTTCTATGACATCTAAATTAAGAATATTGCTTTTATATGGGATATGATTGAAAAATAAAATACCCCGTATAGAACTAGAATCAATACGAGTTCTATTCTCAGTAGTCGATATTCTCTACAACCAAGGCAATAAATTAATCTATTTCTAATCTGTAGAATCTAATAAGTCTTGAATATATTCATGCTCTATAGGCGGAATTAATTCCCATGGACCAGTCAAATAAAATTGTTTAGTTTCTTCAGGCTATAATTTATATTGATATAGCAAAACGCTATAACGCTAACTAAAATAATCTAAAAAATTGCTATATTCACGCTCAAAATCATTTGGACCAATGTCAATTCCAGTTGGTAATTTCCACAATGAAACAATAGTCTCAACCGCAGAATTTATATATTTTGGGAATAAAGCTTGTACTTTTTCATTTAATTCATTCATCATAAGAATTAAATGGTCATATTGAATTTGCAATAAATCTATTTCATTTTTAAATAGTAATAAATTATCAGCACTTACATAATAAGGAATTAATTCTCGTATATTTTGATTTGAATACCAAATATCTAAAAGATTAAGAAAATAATTGTAAATTGCTGTAAAGTATTTTAACTATAAATTTAGTATATCATTTAAGGGCATCGCAGTTTCTTGCCAAATATCAAAAATGGTTGGATCATTTGATATAGGAATAGAGCTTGTATCTAAAATTCCCAACCAATTTAATAAGTAAATTTTAAACTAGGTGCGCCAAGTATGATTATTAAGTAAAACAGACATATTTAAATCAGTAAATAATTCAGCGAATTTTTCGTTTAATTGATTAAAAGCTTTTCGAACATCATACTTATGAAAATTAATTAATTTATCTTCTAAAATATCACTCCAATCTTGTAAATTATCAGGCCACTAGAAATCAGTTAATACAGTAGTTAAAACAATATTAGGTTTATAACTTAATTCTAATGTTTTAGCCACATAACTATGAGCAAACGTATAGCCATTAACTTTTGGTTCATTACTAATATTATATTGATTTATTACATTAAATGCTAAAACGTCTTGCCATGCACCAGTTACTAAATCCGTTGGTTCTGACGTAATTACCCAATGTTTTTGCGAACATTGAAAATTAGAAAGACAACAAGATACAGGCTGTGAGTTTAGATTTGCCTATTTGTATAAAAATTTAAATACATAAAAATCATTACTTGGTTGATTTGCGTCTAAAGTAAAATTAACCGAACGATTTTGCTAAAAAATTTGATAAATTGGAATTGTTTCTATACCATTAGTACGACGTTTTACAATAACTTCTAACTAATCACCCGATTTTATGCCTTCAATATTAAAACTGACTTGAATTTTATGATTCTGATTAATGATTTCCTCAGAAACGTTAGGAAGTGGTTCATCATCTTCAATATTTGTAAACTAAATAGGAAATAATATACCATAAGCTGCATTTTCTGCTGATTTATTTAAATATAAACCATTGAAAGAATCTCCCTGCCTAAATTCCCAATCATTTGCAGATGTCGATGATTCTCGAGATACATAAACTAATAAATCATTTAATTGAGCTGATTCTGTTGACCACCATAAGTCTGAGGCAAAAAATCCTTTAAGTTCATTGCCAACTGGTAATGAATAATAATCTCGAGTATTTGATGTAGAAATCTATTCTTTATAAAGATAAAACAAACAAGTATGCATTGGCATGTTTTGTTTAACTGTTGTAAATAATGAAGCAAAATTATCATTGGTAAATATTTGCGTATTTATAGATGAATTTACGTCACTTTCAATTTTAATAGGAATTAGTCCTTGTACAAAAGCTGCATCAATTGGAATCTATAAAGTTATAATATTAGAAGCTAAATTAAAACTCTGTTCTCCATTCCAAATATCAATAGCTACTTTATAATAGTCATTATCAGATATTGAAGAACTAATCCAACTGATTAAAGTAGAATTTCTCGGAACTGAATCGTCAGGAGATGTAGGCAATTCCATAAATGTTGTTCCATCAGCAATGGCATACTTCCATTTTCTTTCATTATTTACATTAGGTATTTGAATACCAATATTTTCTTTAAACGCTAATACTAAATGTAAATAATTACTACCATTATATAATGGCCCACGTCGTTTTAAAGCAATTTTTAATGTTGCATAAGTATCTGTAAAATCAGTAGGAGTAACTAATAATTCACAATCACTATCTAGTAGTGAAACTGAATTATCAACTACAAGTAAGTTATCCTGCGCATTAGGTAAATACTGACGCAACAACAACTAATTTGCCTTTTTAGTTGCGGCAATTAATTCTTGCCAATCTGTTTCAATTAATGCGCTTAAATCAAGCATATCTGAATAAGCACTCAAAAATTCTTTTGTATTAACCATTTGCATTAATTCTATTTTCTGTTCAGGAGCCAAATGAGCAATTTCTAATCCAAACTCCTACAAAGCAGTTGCACGATTAATATTACAACGTTTTAAATAATTAACAATTTTAGAATATTTTATTTCATCATACATAACTTCTGGATTGGTCTTATTTGTATTATTCATCATAGCATTTAACCATGTAGCTAATTCATCATCTATTAACCATTGATTTTCTTCTGAAGAACGAAATTCTTCTAATGATAATGATGTGCGTTTGTTTCTATCAGTAAAATCAATATTTGTATTCGTATCTTCATCATAATTAACCCAAATTGGGACAACCATTTCAGAATTCTATAAAGGCTAATATAAATTAAACGTATGATTTTTATGTGTAGTATTAAATCCAATTTCTAGTGAACAATTTTTAAATTCTACCAAAGGAGGTAAAATAGTTATTTTTTCAGTAGTTAAAAATTGTTTTAAACCCACTAATTCTGGTATCTAATAAGTTAATGTAGGTGTATATGCAGAAGCAGCACTTGGAATTAACAATGTCTCTCCTGTTTCTGTGCGATATTCAAAAGGTGTTACTAATGATGTTTTTAATTGCAAGATAGCGGATTCTGGGAATAAATCATTTTTCTCTTCACGCAATGCATCTAAATTAATAACAATAGATTGTGGTAAATAAGAATAATATCCATATGGATCACCTATCAATGCATTCATATCGAGCGTTCCTAATACTAATTCAGTATCATTTAAAATACGTACTAATTCAATTTTATAAGCTCCTTTGTAAACATATGGGTAAGATGACCTTAAATTACATTTAATATCTATATTAAAAATTAAGCTATCACAAAACGTAAACAATTCTGATAAACGTGTTCTATCTGTTTGGTGTGTAGATAATTCTAAATTAGTATTATCAGACGACCCATAAATATTAACTCGATGCTCTTGCACAGAATTCTAAAATAATGCTAAATTATCATAAGGAATATTTGTATTTAATCCAATAGTCTATGAAATAGTAATATCCTTTGGGCGCACTAAATGCAATGCTGCTAATTGTTCTTTATCTTTATAAGCGCTTAAAATCACTTTTGTTTTATTATAATCTCCGCCGGGAATAGTTACATATACTTTATCACCAACTTTATAATTATAATTTTCTGACATAACATCATATGTTAAATCTTTCTCACGCACTATATAATGACCAAATTCTGCGTCTGTAGCATCAATAATTTCTGCCGTTACGGTATTATCAAAGGATATATTTTCTAATCGTTTTGAGACAATAGTATCAACTGCATTACAAAATATTTTATTATAATCTATTTTGTCATTAATCAACATATTATTTGCCATAACTACGCTCCTTTCTCTCTATATTCATTATATTTAAAAACTAAAATAATGATATTGTTGCATTTTGTCCAATTAAAAAAATAAAAGGGAAGGAATAAATCCTTCCCCTATTTATATTAATTCTTTTGATTAGCGAACTAAGAAGCCTGGTTAATAAGAGTGGTAAATGCTTCTTCAATTTCTGTGCGATTTTGCGCATTCGGAAATTCCGCAGTAATTGATACTGTCTAATTAACTTGTAATTCTCGATCTGTTAACTTCGGATTATTAATTATTGGATGATAATTAAATGCGTAACGTGCGGTTTGAGCATTTAAATCAATTTTTTGCGATAATTTACGAACTAGTTCCACAGTACCCAAAATATTTTTCGTATCTTCCTTATTAAGTACAAGTTCTTTTTCATGAAGTATCGCCAATTTGCCTTGCGAACTATTCCAATTGCCAGTATAACCACCAGTATCATATCCAGGAATTATAACTTCTTGACCATCTACCGATGCATACTGATGCCATGGATTAATAGAAATTTTTTTGCCACAAACAGCACAATAAGCAGATTCAAAAGTTGTTGGAGAATGATGATGACTATCAATTACAATAGGATCGCAAAGATACCATTTATGGCGACCTTTATCTATTTTTTCAGTTCGTCCAGATTTATATGTGCGAACTCTCCAATGATAATGATGATCTGATTTCCAATGCGCACTATCTGCGCCTATTTCATTATCTCCTGGGTCATCAGAATTGGGATCGCCGCCGCTTGTACTTTGACCACCCGCACCAGTATTTGCATACTAGTCAGCAGCACCGTTACTAAATTTCGGCACTGGCACATTAGCTACGGCGTACATCTATGCAATCAAATTCGCATAAACAGCGGCTAAATTATTAACAGAAGCTGCTAACTATTCATTTTTCTGAATAATTTTTTGCATTTCTGTGGTATATCTAATTTGCCATGCTGAAACACCATCGGCTAAATTGTTAAATTCATCAACTGCGGCTTTTCCCATTTTTACAACTGCATCTTCAGCAGCTTGGGCTGAAGGCACAATCTAATCATTAACAGTATCATGTACCACTTCACCAAAATGAGCAACATCAATACCAGCAGCTTCCATAGCAGTAGCAACTTGTGCTTGAAGTGCGCCATATGCCTCTTCCATTTTTACAGAAGCTTCTTCGGCAATTTGTACCATAGCCGCATTTAATTCATCAAAGTTACCATAACCAGTATAAGTACCAAGTATAGTATCACCAAATTGAGTCATGAAATCATGTTGATTATCAATGCGAGTCTATACATCATTACCAAAAGCATCAGTCCAATTATGATAAGTTGTCCATTCTTCTTCAAATAAACGAGCATTATTATCTACAGCCTTCTAACCTTCATTAGTAAGATACTCCATCTATTCAGCAAAGTAAGCGTTTAAGCGTTCAATGGCAGCATTACGCTCTTCTTCACTCATAGTATTATCAAGACGAATTTCTGCAAGTTTTTCAGCATATTGCTCTTCAAGCGCAAGAATCTAATCAGACAAACTATTAATATATTCACTATTAGCCTATTGCATTGCATAAAGCTTATCTTCATAATTCTATTCTGCTTTTTCAACGTCGTCCTGGTTGGCGGTATATACATAAGACCAATTACCTTCAGAATCTTTGCTTAAGCGAACAGTTGATTTTGCATCTCGTGCTTCTTCAAGTTGTAGCCTTGCCAGTTCTAATTCATAACGACGACGAGCATTATCTAAATCATATTGGCTAATTTCTCCACTATGCTACTCAAGTTCATTAATTTCTTTCTACAGATCACGAAGTGCCTATTTATTTTTAATATTAGAAGTATTATCAATTGACTTCATGATATCACGATTTAATTTACTTAATTCATAAATTTCTTTGTATTGAGGCACAAATCTATCAGCAGCAGTTTTCGCATATTCTAAACTATCTTTAAGTACCGACCAAGAGCCAATAAAGCCAGCAAATGCATCAAGCATGCTCTGTTTAATACGTTCAACAGTATTTTCAAATGCTTCTCGAGCTTTTGTAAGTTCTTCCTACCATTTTGAGTTAAAATCATCAGTTGCTGCAGCAATCTCTTCATCCATTTCTTCTAAAACAATTTTCCACTTATATGCCATTTCAGTAAGACCTTGCGCCATAGCTTCATCATAAAGACGTTGAACTTCATCGCGTTCATTTTGTAACGTATCTACTTTAGCTTTAGCTGCTATGGTCGCACTATGCGCAACTGCTATTGCCGCATTGTCGAGCTCAGTCGCAATTGCGTCAGTAACACCGAGCGCATCACGTCCTATAATATCAATAATAGCCACATAATTTTCTAAAGCACTAGCTGCGCGCTCAATAGGTCGAGTTGCTTTATCTAAATCTTCTGCAATTTTACTAAAACTATTCCGTATAGTTTCAACAACCGCATTCATATTTTCAATTAAACTATTATTGATTTCAAGTAAATTATCTTTTAATTCAAGTAAATATTGATATTCAGCTTCGGTCATATCTTCAAGCATGGACATGTCTGATTCTGACATATTATTAGATTTAAAACGATCAATAAGTGCCTAAATATCGCTTTCTTCCATACCCTTATTGCTTAGATAATGACTTAAAGTATCATCAATCGCACGATTATATATTGAACTTTTATTCATTAATGTAGAGGCTTCATCATTTAATGTGGCAAGCATTTCTACTGCATCATGCACTCCATCATTAAAGTTTTCAATTTTATTCTTCATATAATCTAAATATGATAAAATTGAATCGTCGGCTTCAATTTTAAATTCAATTGTATATTGTAACATTTCGAATTCTTTATCATATTTAGCCTATTGAGCTTCAATTAATTCATCTAATTTCTCTTGGAGTAAATTATTTGTTTCCTCATATTGAGAAAGCTAATCCATGAAATCTTGATATGCTTTATCAGCAGCTTCCATAATTTCTTTATCAGAATCACTTTGTCCGCTCGCATTATATGCGGCTACAGCTGCGTTATAAGCATCAATATGTTGTTGCATTAAATCAGTATAGTTAGATATATTGCCATATTCATCAAATGTCGCACCTTGGGCCGCAATACGAGCCTTGTCAATTTCAAGCCATTCACGGATTTCTCGTATATATTCCTCTGTTGCTGCATTAAGTTGAGCCTAAGCCGCAATTTCTGCTTGCATAGCTTTAAGTTTTTTAGGACCAAATGCACGATCTTTAGCCTTACCAGCTTTATCTAATTCACGAGTATAATCTTCGATTAAAGCAGTTATTTCGTGGTAACGTTCAATTTCAGATTCAGCTTTTTTTGTTTCTTTCTTTTCTTTTTTGCTACCACTAGATTTATCATTTTTACCAGTAGTTGTTTTACTATGACTAATGCCACCACCAGTTTTACCTCCACCTACGCCAGTAAATGAAATAGTATTTTCTTTAATATTTGGCGTATCAGGATTATCACCTATTGCAATCTAAGGTACATCAACATAACCTTCTACTTCTTTTGGAGGACCAGGGATAGTCCAATGCTCATATGTATTTATTGTTCTATAATGACCATTTGGATTTCCATCAGCATCTACTCCAGGATCTTCTTCCCATACCTATTCTGTATCAACAATACCATGTTTTTCTATATAAGTAGGAACTTCCATTTTTTGTTTTACATGATCTACACGAATATTGGCCTACACTCCTAATGAATTAAGAGTAGCGCGCATCTCTTCAACTGACATACCAGTGGCGATAGCCATCTAATTCAGAGATTCTACCCAACTATCTTCGTCTAAATCAACTGTACTAAGAGCTTCTGATAAAGTCATTGTACCATTAGTTAATGCTGTAATATTATCTAATATTGCCGTCATACCTTTATCAGCAGATTCGTAAGCCTCCTCCATTGACATAGAAAATTGTGACATTGTATCATCTGTTGCCGCAAGAGAATTATAAGATGCAATTAATGCACTATTCCAAGTGCTTAAATCCATAGTACTCTTTATTACAGAGACACCTAATTTATTAATCGCTACCTAATCACCATCTGCAGCTTTTTTTAATAATTCTAAATTATCAGCTGAATCAAGAAAATCGTCAGGGATAACAAAATTATCAGTTAAACCTAATAAATCTTTTAAAGCTCCTTCAACTTCAGTAGCTACTTCAGCATAATCCATACTACCTTTAGTGGCTTTTTTTAATTTTTTTGTCCAATCTTCTAAATTATCACTTAAAGCATCTACGCCTTTGTTCATACGTTGATTTGCAATTGCTAAATGCGCAGCTGCTTCAGCACTTAAATTCATATCTTTATTTACAGACTATAATGCTTTTGCCTAAAGCTCTACTGTATTTGCATCTAGACCATACTTTTCTGAAGCTTCACCAATAGTAATAGCAGCACGCAATTGGTCCTCTGCTGCTTTCATAGCCTCTTCTGAACTGCCTTGTAATGCTTTTTGATAATTTTCAATTTCTGTCGTGCAATTATCATACTATGAACCTAAATTAATCAATGCAGCTGAAATAACAGAATAATCCTAGTCAACTCCTGCCTATGCAATTTCATTTAATACTCCATTTAATTCAGTTAAGCTTTTAGCATTCATAATTGCAGCATTGGCAACACTATGAGTAGCATCTTCCAATAAATTATCCATGTCTTCTTGGCTAAATATACCTTCTTCAACATAGGTCTAAGCCATTTCACGCATTGCATCAATACCACTACCAAACGAATCGAAAGAAGCACCTAACTAAGTTAGTCCTTCCTAAGTCATTGATTTCATTTCTTCTTCTGACCAGGTGGATTCAGCAGCTTGTAAATTACTAAATAATTCAGCTAATTTAGCTTTATCTTCATCAGTTAAACCACCGTTGGCAGCTCTTGCTTGAATTGCTTTAAATGATTCCGTATCTAAAACACCGCCACCAGCTTGTAAAATTTGCTCCAAATCCTCTGATTCAGCTAATTTTTTTAAGAAACCATCGCCGCCTAAAGAATAACTTGAGCCAGCACTATCGGTTAATTCACCACGTACAGCTGCGGCAGCACTTTTCCAATCAAGTTTTTTCCAACCTTCTGATGTTGTCCAACCATAACCTGTATGTTCCCCCATAGCAGCACTAGTCTAAACACTTTTATACATGTCCATACTTTGTCGCATTGCATCACGAGTGTCCTTCTAAAATGCCTAGGCAACAACAGCAGATAAATCTTCTGTACCAGTATAAGCATATCCCTCTAAAGTGCGTGTAAACATAGTTGCTAACGTTTTATCAGCAGCAATTAATTTTTCATAATCGTCATCAGAAATAATAGAACCAATTTTAACTTTTTCTGCTAAAGATTTTAAATCAATAAACTATTTTCGTACTGCTTCATAATCGCGAGGTTCAATTCTTGGTTTAATTTGACCAACACCATTTAATAACTATTGCCATGCTGCGCTGTCTTCTTTTATATGAATACCAGCTTGCGCCAACTAAGTATTAAACTAATCCATAGCATCCGCAGCTGTCCAATCAATAGAATTAGCAATATTCATAATCTAATCGGCATTGTCTGCATGATCTGTTAATAACATTTCTAAACCAGAATTAAAAGCTTCTGCTGCCGCATCTCCGCCAGCATACATAACTTGCCCTAAAGTACCAGCATATTTATTTATCTATTCCTATGTAAAATTAGCAAATGCTCCATCACTTTCATTAATGGCTTTAGTGATAGCTTGAGTAACTACGCTATTTTCACCGCCGTAACGAGCTGCGGTATCTATTATAGCTTGTCTTGCAGCGACATTTTGTTCTTCTAACTATTTCTAAAACGCTTCTCGCATTTCTTCTTCTGTCATGCCAAAATGCCAATCTTTCATATCAAACCCTAAATCCATCATTTCCTACTGGTCTAAACTACTTAAATCAGCAGTAGAATTTAAAGCATTAATACTTAATTGTGAAGTATCACCTTTTTTATGAGCAAGTAACTATTCTTCGGTAGTTTTATCAACATCTTCTAAAGTCTTAGCAATACGTGCTCCTGCTTCATTTACTTCATCTTCTGCATGTTTAGCTGCATTAGTTGCTGCGATTTCTTCTGCAGTAACTGTTTTCTTCTATTTATCACCATTTTCATCAATATACTCATATTCAATCGTACCATCGCCTTTATAGTTAGTTACTTTATAATTTTTTAACTAATCTAAACCAGCATTTCGAGCATATTCTTCCATAGCAGCTTTACTATCATCATTACCAGTATTAAACCAGTCTCTAGATTTAGCTGCTTTTAACTATGTTTGATATTCTGTATCATATGCATCACCATATGCGTCAGCTGCAAAGACACCAATATCTTCAGCATACTCTGAGCCTTGAACTGTAGCGTTATCTTGCAATAATGTAGTTGCAGCTAATTCATTGGCCCGCTATTCAGCTGCAGTATTTTCATTTATTTCTTTGGCTAAATTTTTAATTGACTCTAAAAGCTCTTTATCATTAATATCTAAATTTAACTTTTGCAATAATTCAGCATCACTTAATTCATTATTTTTAAACTATTCGGCTAAATCTCCTGTAGTTAAAGCATTAACTGCCGAATCAATTTTTTGATCAAAAGATGCATCTGCCATTGAGGCAGCAGCTAATAATGGTAATGTGGTCATAGAATTTAAAACAGCGGCAGCAATTCCTAATCCAGCAGTTGTTTTATTCAATAAATGTTTTGAATTTTTTAATTTATCTTGATCAGCCTAAGTACGAGCCTATTTAGTTCGCTAATCAGCTTGCATGCTTGCCTCTTGAGCTGAACGAACTTCTTTTGATTTTTGAGTCTATAATTCTCGTAATGAATCTTCATCAATATTAATTAAACCATTTTCATCAATAGTATATTCTAAACCTTCATAATTATTAATTAATTCTAAAGCTTTTTCATTTGCTTCTGTAATGGCCTCTCGCCATTCATTAGTACCTTTTGTTAATTCAGATAAAGCATCTCTTGCTTCATGATAATCGGAAATTGATGATTTTAAATCTTCATATGCCTATTTAGTTTCATTATAAGCTTCTTTTAAATGAGCGGCAGCTTCTTCTGCTCTTTTAGCAGCCTATTCTGATTCATCCTCTTTTTTAATTACTCCAATTAAAGTACTAATCAATAAAGCTAAAACTGCTATTAAAGCCATGATTGCTACAATAATGGCGCCAATAGGGTTAGATTCTATTGCAGCATTAAAGCCCTACTAAGCAGCTGTCGCTACGAATGTTGCAGCAGCTGCTATTCCATCAGCGACTGCTTTCGCAATAGTAGCAATTTTATCTTTAATTTTTAATGCTAAACCTTTTGCATCTTCTACATTAGCTTTTCGCTTAGCTAAAGTATATAGATCAGTTACAGCACTCGCTGTACTCATAGCAGTTGTTAAAAATCCAATTAAAGCTGTAATTTTTTCAATAGCAGTAGAATCTTCATCAGTAAATACATCTTTTAAACGAGTAAAAGCATCTAATGTCATACTAACAGACATTAAAGCAGAACCAAAAGACATAATCAATTCACTATTCTTTACCACATGTTGTGGCAATTCCTATTGCTTATTAGCATAATCTGAAAGAGCTTCTTCACTTATTTCACTACTTTTACCAACTTCAATCATTGAATCTGCATAATTTGATGCGGCCTATTGAGCCTATTCTGTATCATCTCCAAATTCATTTAAGGCATTACGCATATTATTAGTATTACGAGTAATCTAGCCCTACATAGTACTTGAGGCTTGTTTTAAAGCATTATCAAATTCCTCGATGCTAATCTCACCATTTTTAAACTACTATTGTAATTGATCCAATTTTAGTCTCTCGGCTAACTTTGGATTGCGAGAAGCTAAATCTTTTAATTTATTAATCATATCCTAAATAGACTATTTATTCTAATCTATTACTTTAATAGTTTTTGCATTTTCTTTATTTAAATTTTTAAACCCTGTACGAATTGAATCTAAAGATTTTTTCTGTATCTGTAAACGTCCAAGAGTTTTACCAGTCTATTCAATTTTATTTGTTAATTTAGTAACTTCTTTATTATTTTTTGTAGATGCAGTTTCAAGACTCGTAAAAGCTTTTTCTGCTTGCACTTTTGCACTATCATATGCACTGCCTAATTTAATAATACGTTGTCCTTCTGCCTCTAATAATTCAATATTTGCAGTTGCTGCTTGTCGTTCACTTTCACTTAGAGTTGAACTTACAGCACTTAAATTTATTTTGGCTTCCTATACTTTTTCTAGTGTAGTTAATTGTGCTACATATTCTTGCGAACCGCTAGTAGTATCATTTAAACCAATTTGTGTATTTCTATCAGCTTGTGGCGCTCTAGCATTAGCTTTTTCTTGACGAATATTTGCTAAATTAGATTCACGCATTTGCTATGCTAATTTATCACCCTATCCTGTAATAATCATTAAATTTTCTTTTACTCGAGATAAGAATTGTGGTACTTCTTTCGCATATCTCTACATAAAGATATTTGCAATTAACATAATTAAGCCTTTAACGCCACCTAATCCATCTAAGAAACCACCAATACCTTCAATGATTTTACTTAAACCATTCGTTAAATTAATAAAAAACTAATCATCAATTATTTTAGTATAAATGTTTTGTAAAGAAGCCTATACACGTTTTTTCGCTCCTTCCCAAGATTGTGCATATATATCGGCCTATTCTTGTAACGTACCTTCTGAATTGGCTGCAATTGTGATATTTTTTTGAACTTCGCTCCAATTATCCATTAAAGCCATAAAATTTGCATACTGACGCATACCACCAACAGTTTCAGCTGTGGCAACACGCTATGCTTCTGTTAGCGATTCCCAGCGCGCACCTAAATCATCTAAAATATCATCCATCTAACGTAAATTACCATTAGCGTCTAATACGTTAACACCAATTGTTTGTAAAGCAATGGAATATTTATTTAAATCAACCCCATCATCTAATGTTTCTCCTAAAGACAAGCCTTGCATTCGAGCAAAAATAGTTTTAAAAGATGTACCAATAACATCGGCACTTTGACGAGTTTCTGCTACTACAGTAGCCAATGCGGAGGTTGCATATTCATATGATAAACCAACAGTATCAGCAATAGCTGCAAATTTTTGTAAACCATCAGCAATTTCTTTTGAGCTAGATGCAGTAGCTGCGCCCAATGCTGTAATAGCATCTGCATAATATTCTAATGAATGAGAACCATTGTCAAAGTTATTCCAAATAGCTGTCATATAAGATGATACTTCTTCAGCATTTTGACCAGTTACATTCATCATTTTAATAGTAGTATTTGTTCTTTCTTTTACCGCACTATCGTCTAAACCCTATTGATAATAAATTAATGCAGCATCTGTATATGCTAATGTACTTGCACTTAATTTTTTAGCTGCTTTATTTGCTGCCTGCGCGAATTGACTCATCTTATCAATAGATTGACCAGTAACAATACTAATATTTGTTAAAGATTTATTTAAATCTTCTGCATAACCATAAGCAGACTATAAAGCACCCATAAATCCATGTAATAAAGTAGATGAAATTTGCCATTTAACCGTATTTTTTAAAGTAATCATAAAATCAGATAATAATTTATTTGATCTTCTTAATGGATTTTCAGCATTCGCAATACTCTATGAAATTTTTAAAAATGCTTCACGGCCAGTAGCACCACATTGTTCTAACTTTATTTTATAATTATTTAAACTTTTACCGCTAGCTTTTAAAGAAGTCGCTAAGGTAGCTAAATTTAATTTACCAGTATCAACATTAACGGCTTTAGATAAATGCTATAATAATTCTGCTGCAGCCTATTTACCTTCATTTAAAGATACTATATCTATATTTGATCCAACTGCTGGCATTGTTGATATTCGCTTTAAAGAATTTGCCAAATCAACTATCGCCTATTTTGCAGCACTGGTGTCGGCTTCAAAAGCTAATGATAATGTTAACTATCTATCTACCATATTTTATCTCCTTTCTCTCATATTAAAAAATAAAGGTAGAGATAATTCTCTACCCTTAAATATATTAAAATTAAATTAATATTATTAATGTTATTAGTCCAATTTAGTTAAAATTTCTCTTAACATTTTTAAATTATCAACATTACTTAATTTATTTGCCATATCTGTTGTATCCAATGATAAATTATCATAATCATTTGATAATAAGTTAAGAATGCCAAGAGCAGAATGATTATATTCAGTAATTTCACGAGCCAAAGCGCAAGTATTATCCCAAATATAATCTCTTTCCTTTTCAGGAATGCTATCTTTAACAGTTTCCCAAATATTATTTAAAACTATAATATCATAAAGCTTTTGCGGATCTTCTAATTGTTTTTCCGTAAATGAAATATTGGTATATACACGAAGCATCTCAATTGTGTAAAAAACTGTTAATTTTACAATATTATAGAAACCTTCTTCATTATTGCCAGCTTGTTCAATAATATTTTGCATTATAGCTAATTTCTTTTCTAAAGGAAGATATTGAACAACTGAAATAGTCTCTTCACCAATTTTAATGTCTATTGGATCTAAAGACTTTATTTTATTAAGTTTTGTTAAACTAACTTTTACCATAACCTTTTTCTCCTTTTGTTTTTTGGTTTTTTTGGGGAGCACTTTAGGTTTCACGCAACCCCTTGAATAATTATACTAAAAAATTTTTGTATTGTCAACTAATAGTTGGTATTATCTCTTGCAATGCTTCTTTATAAATTTGTTCTACTATAGGATAACCTTTCTAAGAAAATAACTATTGCAATTCTGCAATTATAGTTTTAGAATTTTTTCCACTATGCTGTGCATCATTCAATGTCTATCGTATTGCAGTTAAATATTTAATAATTTGTGTATAAGATAACAACTTAGTGTTACGATTAAATTTTGCTTGTACTTCTATTAACTATCCTTCGTCTGTTGTATAATTATAATCGCCACCTGTTAAAGCCTCATAATTTTCTAACCCATAAGTAGTACATAATTTAGTAAATAAAGTAGCGGGATTCTAACTGATTGGTCTATTTTGACTCACTTCCGTCATAAACCACTAGAATAACCATCCTAAATTAAAAAACATTAACTCTTCGATAAAAATATATTTACTATTTCGACGCGTTTTAGTGGATTTAATATAATACATATATCGCTAAGCGGAAGTCCTACTTTGACGCCAAGCTAAAGTTGGTACACCTATTTTTCCATAGAAATAAGGTCGTCTTTTCTTCGACTCAGCAGGACCTAAAAATGGACTGTTTGAAAGGGGATTAGGCACTTGCTCCTAACTTATATCAATATAATTCATTAAATTTTCCCAAGCTGTTGCCCAAGTATTTTCTTCTATATTTAAATTAGTAAATAAAGTTTCAGCAAAATGCATTGAAGTTTCTTCAGGAACTAACGATGCCAATACTTCATTCTATTTATATTCTTTCCATCGCAACTATTTATTATCTGAAATACCAATTGCAAATTGCATAGGAACTTGTGTAATGGCAGTACGAAACAAATAAATAAACTAAGTCATTTGCTTTAATAATAAATTAGACATATGCTAATTATGCTAATTATTATAAACAATACCCCAGTAAGAAATATTTTTCGTTCTATCTCCAATACGACGTGTTGTCTATAAAAGATGCCAAATGTTATAAAATTTATCCAATAATTTGATTATTTGCGGTAATAATAAATCTATCACATCATTTTCTGCTATATGTTCTTGTAAATATTCAGTAAAAATTGTCTAAATTTTATTTAAACTGTCTACAGACAATTCTTCTTTTGCAAACAATAATTCTAATGCATTTTTAAAAGCAACTAAATCAATCGTCATTAAATCCTCTTTTCTCTTCAAACTAAAAAAAGGGGACAGAATATAAAACTCTGTCCCCAATTTCTCGCTTAAAGCGGATTATTCATTTATATTGTCCTCTACGGGGACATCAATGGGAGCCTCCTAAGGTAACTCAATAGGAGGCACTGGATCAGTAATGATAATATCATTACGACGTTTCCTAATCTTTTTTGATGCTTTTTCCTTTGGAGGTACTTCCTGTGAAAGAGTAGATGCGACAGGCGCAGGCTCAATGAACTTTTTGTCTGCTTTAGTCGCAATCTTCACAGTATTATTTCTATGAGTATGAATAATCATATTAATTATTCAATTGGCTGCCAACCAGTATTAGTCTTCTCACGATAAGGCTCAGCATTAGTTGCAAGCTCATCGGGAGTAGGACGTACACGATTCTCAAGACCTGCACCAGAAGCAACATCAATAATCTGAATTGCCGCAAGAACTTTCTTAGTCTTGTTGAAACGAGTGTAGTCAGGGAAAGCATCAATTGTAAATGTAAAGGTACTTGGATCGCCAGAAGAAGCCATAGTGAAAGTAAAGTTAGATTGGATCTTGCAGTTAGGAATAATAAATTCCGCAGGAAGATCAACACCATCAGTATTACGGAACAATGTGGAAGCTTCAAGATAATAGTTACCACCGAACTTATCGGGAGTAATATCAATCTGCATTGCACCCTTACCTTTAGCAGTATAATAGTCAACAATAACAGCGTCGATGCCATCAAAGTAACCAAGCTGATTCTTTGGCTTATCGCTGTTCAGTGTATCAAGGCCCTGAGGAGGTGTAGTTACACCATTATCGGTAGCTTCAGTAACGCCACTAACAGGAATAGTAATCTTCCATAAGCCTTTATATGCACCAGTTGTTTCTGCGGTTGCCGCAGGTATCCAACTACGAGCTGGCACAAATGGCTCACTAACAATTTCACCATTGACCATGGTCATAACATAGACGAAATCTTCCTTACCAACAGCAGTAGTTATAGCGCCATCATTTTCACCAGTAGTCACTGTAGCAACATATGGCTTTTCCTTAACATAAATTTCAACCGCAGTATTGTCATCTGTGTACTTGAACTGATCAGTTGTTTCAATCGTATGAACAGGAATAGGATCAGCTTCTGTTCCTTCAATCAGACCAGCGCCAGAAAGAATCATGAAACCAGCAGGAGAAATAAGAGCATCTTCCATTGTGAAGGTAACAGTACGCTCACCTTCCCAAGCTACAAGACGGCTATTACCACGACCACCCTGTGCATAAACAGTGGTTGCCGCACCTTCCAGGCTGGAGGTCTTTAAAGTGTCAAAATAAATAACAGGTTCATTCTTGTAGAAAACCTTATTACCGACTTTCTGAGTTGCCTTAGCCTTTAAGACAACATCGCAAATTTCGCGTCATAATTTTTTAAATTATGGACTATATCTTATCAATGTTCTAGACATTGATATACCCTTTTCAGTTAATGTATCAATAATTAACTTACAAATTCGATTAAGAATTTTAGTCTCTACAGCGCTTCCTTGCAGAAATGCCACGGGATTCTTTTTTAGTTCCCCGTTAGCCCGTTTTTTATCGGACCCCAATGATAAATTGGATAGGGTATATTAGCGCAAGCAATTCACGCCAAATTTCATAATATAATTTCCTCCTTAAAAGAATTTTTGTCGTTTTCTTAATAAAAATATTTTTGGATTATTTTTATACATATAATTTCCTAAGCGAATAGTATCTTTCTTTCCAAATTTTAATGAACAGCAAGAGTCGTCAAAACTACCACCTTCAATTCCAGCCTCAGTTTTTAGTATTTTCAAAAGATCAACAAGAAACTGCTTGCTTCCGCAAGTAAAAGCGGCATTAAGGCGATTATTTTTTAAATTCATTATACAACCGTCCCCATCAAAATATCCTCTAATAAAATCAGGTAGATACTCTTTTGGAATTAAAGGAAATTTTATATCTAAACTTTTCTATTCTTTTCCGCCTAGAGCAACTATATCATTATAAATTACTTTACAACTAAAATTAATTCTTACTGCCTATCTATCTACATAATCATATATAGATCCTTCGTATTCTAATTCTTCAGCAATTTTTTTAAGAATATATTTATCTTTTTTGTGTAAAGTAATATCAAACATTTTTCCGCCATAAATGCAGCCATCTGCAAACCATAATCCCAAAATATAAGCCATATTATTAGACCATTTTTTAAAATAATCTTGATTAATATTATATTTTCTAGCATTCTATGATTGAATTAAAGACTTTTTTCCCTTGGGCATTCTTTTTACAGATAAACCATTTCTATGACAAAATGAATATATTTGACTCTTTGTATATTGAGAATCAAAAAATTCATACCATTCAGGCAAGGTTTTACTATTGCTCTCGGACAATAGAATCTCCTTGTGTTCCGGTAGTATTGGCATATACTACTCTTCCTCCTTATAAAATATCATTTTTATTTAATGTAAATTCTTCATCCAATCTTCGGGTTGAGATTTTGGATCGCCGCCCGCAAGACGTGTGCGAATATCCATATCCCAATTTAGATGTAAGAAATAACGCTCAATTAAATCATATAACTAAAACATAGTTAAGTTACTTACATCTTGAATATTCATAGTATTTGTTCCAATAGTTAAAATGGAAATATAGCGCGCAAATGCGCTACCACCTTCATTTGCGCTTTGCTATGCTGCAACTCTCTAACGACCACGCATTAACTTATCAGCTATTTCTTTAGCTTTTGCATCTTTTGGATTAAAAGCTTGCTAATCCATTGGCCCATTCTTTGCACAAAAAATTTCACGTAATGTATTCTGAAAAGGCTCAAAATTGGTCTCGTCAACCGTACAAGGATTCTGCCCATTGGCAGTAAATATTAAAGAATGTGGGGTGAAAGCCACTTTCTAATTACCAAATATTAAGTCTAAAGTATCAATTACCGCTTTCTTTTTGTCTTTCATTTCAGGTTGCGCTAACATAGTCATAAAAACAGTAAAATTATTAATTTGTCCCTAATCTTCGCTAAAATCACCGAGCATGCTTTTATCTATGCACAAACATTGCATGCCGATAAAATAATCGGTTTCCCCAATGAAGGCTATTTCTGATAACTTAGGTTGATGTGCGGTCAAGGCGCATTCTGGTATAGGGATATCAGTACCGCACATAAGGGCTAAACGCAAATCATGCATTATTCAATGATCGACTCATCTTTCGGCTCGTTAAAGATTTTATTGAAATTTTCGACAATATCAGCTTGGTCTACTGGAGCATGTTTTTTATCATCTTCACCATTAACTGTCCTGTACATTAGACAAAGTCCACCAAATTCATCAGTTAACATTATTGGAGTCGCCCCCACGAATTCCAATAAACCGATTCCGGCAAACTTACGATTATTAAACATCGTATCAAGTTCAGCGGCAATTTTATAAGGCCTAAGCGCAAAATCACCAAGTGTCCATTGATCAAAATGGCACACAATATCAAACTCAATTGTGTGGTCTCTAAACTAAGGATTAGTAGGATTAGTAATAAAATTACTAAATCCAATTACTAAGTACTGAAGAACTTCATTATCTACAGTTAATTTAGGTACAATTTTAATATTCTTTCCAAACATAGATTGCTTCTATTCCAAAGTTAGGGGCTCACGTCTTAATGCATCAGGTGAAGAATAATAAAGCATTTTACAAAGTCTATCATTATCCAGTATTCTATTCGTAATCTAATTCATATCTTTATCAATAGATAAAAAACTAGATTTCGGCTATTCATAATTTACAATTTTCATATCCTTTATCTCCTTTAACTCTCAAAACAATGACTCAATAACGATTGTTTTTTTACAATCGCCATAATATAAATCAAATTGGCCGCTATAATTAGATAGCCATTTTAACTTAATTTTTTTACCTTCAATCTTAGTGGCTAAAGGTAATTTAATATCATATGTCCAATCAGCAGTTGCATTACCAGTATACACATATTCCATGACAGTTTTAGGTTTAATAAATATATTACCCTAAATTTCATCATCTTTATGTTGTTCTTCAACTTCGATTGGTTTTATAACCAATGCACCGGCTACTTTATTCTCTAAATCATCTTCGACGGTATTCGAATAATACTCCATCGCTGTTATTTCGATTATACCAGGAGTTGAAATAGTATCTACTGCCTAAACACGCCAACAAATATTTTCCTCACCATCTTCTATTTCCTACAAATAAAATTTGGCATATCGTCTAAAATATTCTAATGTGGCTTTATTCTTTGGAAGGTAAATGTTTAGAGTGTAATTTGGATTATCAATGCTGATTTGATGCTTTTGGTTATGGTTAATTTTTGTTTCTGCTGGACCGCGTATTGCTGCATACGTTTTATGCTGCTTACCGGATTCATCTTCCCATGCAATTTGATAATCACATCGTCTAATTTCACCACGAAAATAAGCCAATTCATCTAAATCTTGCAATCTTACAATCCAATAAGATGCTGTATTTAACCATTCAAAAATATCGCCTTGTTTGAAATTATATTCAAACCCCACAGATAATATTTTATCATCATAATCCATTTTTAATTTATTAGGATTAATCAGAGCGCGTGCCACTTCTGGCACACTGTCATCGGGCTCTTCCCCTTCTTGTGGAACCTTCTTAATAAAAGCACTCTAATAAGAATACAAAAGCGCCCGATTTAAACTTTTGCGCTTATCCCTAATCATACGACTCTATTGTGCGGGACCGCCCGCAGTAATAAACTAAGTATTCATCTCAGATAAGCGCTCAGTATCATATGAGCCTGGTGGAGGATTTAGCCCTCCTTCATCAAGAGAGCCATATAATCGTCCAGCCATAAGCTACTACATTGTATTATAGACTCTTAATCTTTTTTTCTCAGGCATATTGGTACCTCTTACTATAAAGTTTTTCTCACGTCTGTGAGAAGAGTTAAACATTCAAATACAGTTTTTCTGTACAACTCAAATTCAATATTTGGTTGCGTTTTAATCCCTTCTAATTTGGCACGCAAGGTTAAAAATTGAGGCTTAGCCGCAAATATTACACCCAAACCCGCAATTTCAAGATTAACTGTATCTAATTGTTTTTCCCAATCTTCATTATTTTCTTTCATTGGAATTAATTTCCAAATCTAATTAGTTAATCGTGTAATGTTACGCTCTACTGATTCACTTGTTATATCAATACCAAAATTGTCAATCATCGAATACGCTCTTTCTCAAAACATCCCAATTTGATGCAAATGGCCCTGTTGTCTTTTCTTTTAAGTCTTTTTCTGTAGAAGGGCGTCTGCGCCTATATAGTCTTTGCATGTGATGTGATTGACGTTGACATTCAGTCAGTAGAGCTGACAATTTTGCTAAATGATTTGCTTGTGACGTCATTTTAAAATCTGCGCCTGTATATTTCATTCGAGTGTTTTCAATAGAAGTAACCTATCTTTGCACCCAACCAATCATCATTAAGATAGCAAGAATATTAATTTCTTCAGAAGTTAAATCATCATCAAAAGTTGAATGCTCAACAACTGCTAAAGGAACCTATTCTTCGCCATCAATAAGGTCATCCCAAAGAATACCAATTACAAAATCATCTTCTGTAATTTCATCCTCGCGAATGGTCTCAATATCAATTGTATAATTATTGAGATTTTTGCGAGGAAATTCAAATCCAGGAATCGCATCAATAAGAAGTCGTTGCAAATCCTTAACTGTATCAAGTGGAGTTAGCTCCATATACATATCATCTGTGATTTTATTCAAAAAGCGATTATAAACTGTTGTAAACGAAGTTGCCATACAATTCATCGCTCCTTTTTTCAATTAATTATTAGTTGTCTTAGTTTTAGGGGTTACAACTTTATACTTATTCTGCGCAACAGGCACACGACGATTTGAAGCTGTAGTAGGCGTAGAAGAAGTTTCTTTGGTTGCAGCTTTTTCTTCTTCAACATGTTGAATAGCCTTAAGAGCATCAAATCCAGTTTTTTCCTTAAGTGCGCTTACTTTATTCATATCAGCCAATGGTAATTCAACTGCAAACTTAATAATTAAATCAATAACGCCACGAGGAGCATGTTCTAAACAATCAAGAAATTCGTCAAGACTGCCATTCTTCATTAAATCAATGATATTATGCTCACTCATGTAATATTCAGGTTCACGATGAATATTTAATTCATCAAGAACTTCTTCACTTACTAAAATCATATAATCTGCAATTAAATCACGACCACCGGTTTGATAAGCTAATTTTTCAAATTCCTTAGAATCAATCTTCTTTATCTCGCCAGGTGCAAATTCTCTACGAATTCCATCTTCTGGAATACGATATACAAGAGTGCCTGTGCTGCGATTCTTAACTGTAATTAAACTCATAATAAAATCTCCTTTTTCTCAAAAATAAGGGGGAATTAGGAGTTAATCCTAACTCCCCAGTAAATTAATTAATCAATCATTAGTGGTTTCTAAACGAAACTGTTACACTAATATTTTCCTTCTCAGGAGCGCCAATAGTAATAGTTCTTGGTAAAGCTTCAGCCTTAGCCCAGAAGATAATATGGCCAGCACCTAAACCAACGGAAGCGGCTTCATTAACATCATCCTAAGTTAATGCATAACCATTCCAAGTTGCGCCAACAATAGTATCTAAGCCAGTGTCGATATCAATACCAACCCACTTACCATTACCCTGTGCAAGATTTGTAGAATCAAAACTCTTTAATTCTTCTAAGCTACCAACAACGACCCATTCGGTATCGCTGCCCTTGATAACGCTAATCATATCCTGGTTCGCCTATGATAATTCTTTATTTATATCATTAGGCGCGGTAACTAGCTTGGACATGTTCAGCTGAATCAGTTTCCCGAGTTCGATCCACCTGCGTGACCATCAAGGCGTCCATCATAAGTAATAACTGAACCAGTTACACCATCAAGGTACCAATTGTTCATTTCACCTTTGAGCGAAGTATCAACGTAAGAACAAATATCATTTGTCATCATTGCGACAACGCCGACCTTCTTATAAACCTGAATTTCACGGCTGCGGTCTGCATTTGTATATTCATCAACAATAGTATTACCCTCAAAAGCAATCTTGACAGGCTTATCAGCACCACTTGGGATAATCCAGCAGTAACCAGGATCTACGACCTTGGTAGTATTGGTTTCATCAACAAAGCCCTGTGGGAAAATGATAACCTTCTTGCCCTTGTAGTTAGCAAGACGGCCAGTCTTCCAGAGTTCGTCCTTCATAGCTTCAGTATATCTCCAAGCCTCTTGTGGAATCATCTTTACTGCAAATTCATATGTGCAATAAATAGTAGGCTCACCATAGGCAGAAGCAATAACAAGAAGACGGTCAAAGGAAGATTCATCAAAACCATTAGACTCAACGCGGTTAGCAGCAGGAAGCTGATGTAAAGAAGCCTTAAGAGCCTCGCCAATCTCACGATAAACAAGCTCATCCATACCTTCCATAACAATAGCTGTTACTTCAGCGAAGTCAGCACGGCCATCAAGGAACTCTTCGAAGCCAATTTGTGCAGCTCCACCAATAGCGCTGGTCTGTACTTCGAAACTTTCCTCTCCACCGAGCTTAAAGACTTCATAAATACCAGCATGACCTGCACGGGTGATAAACTGCTTTGCACGAGTGCGTGCAGAGTTAATTTTACGACGGAACATAGGCTTGTCACCCTGCTTGAAGGTCTTAGTCTCTGCAAACATCTGGTAAGCTTCTTCGACCTTCTTAGGAAGAACATCATCAAGAACCTCTTCGATTACAGAGAAAATTAAATTCTTATTCTCACGATAAAGAGCATACGTACCTGCATACTCATTGAGCTCCTGACGGAGCGTTTCATTCAGTGCATCATAGCTGAAATTCTCACCATTATAGCTATAAGAAATGGGAGCAGAAGGATCAGCTTTAGCAACAGTCTTCATTAAAGAAACAAGATCTTTCTTATCTAACATAATCTTTCTCTCCTTTCTTACGCAATACGCATAATCTTAACAGCCCTCTGACGGTCAGCAAGAGTGTAAACCTTTACAACCTGCCAAATCATTGACTCGTCACCAGACTTACATAAAATACCAGTAGCATTGGGAGATAACTCATCACCAAGAGCGAGCTCTTCCTCATCAACGAGGTTAGTAGTGAAAATATCGCCAACGTTAGTCTTGAATACACGAGGAACCATCTTTGTTCCTTCGGGCATCATCTTGGGCTTCTTGAACTGCTCAATAACGAAAGGATTAGTTGTGCTAGTAATGTCATGCTCATAAGCATTTACATCTCCCTCGTAGTTACGAGAATTAGCATAGGTTTGACCTTCGCCATCAACAGGAGAGTATACGCGAGCAACGTAATCTTCCTTCTTCATTGCCCAATCATCATACTGCTCGTGGTCACGATACAGCTTAATTTCATTAAAGACCAGCATCCATTCACCCTTACCGGTAAAGTCTACGACACCTTCTTTATAGTCGTACTTTACAAACTGGCCATTCTGTAAAACATCAATATTTGCAGCGGCAGGAAGCTGAGCATAAATCTGAGCAGTTCTCTGCGCAGAAAGATGATTAGGCTCAACCTGACCATAGCCATGCTGAACATACTTAGCGCCGCTTAAATTTGTCTTTGCCATGTAATATTTCCTCCTATTAATTATTGATTTCTTTTGCAACAGAGCGGAGAGCTTTAATCCAGGCAGGAACTGAGTCCTCATCTGAAGTATCATTTAAATTATATGTGATTACATCATCAGCTGCGGGCTCTTCATCCTCACGGGCGAAGCTAACCTTGTTGCGAACACAAATTATAGATAATTTCGCTTCGATATCATCAAGAGAATAAGTATCAATATTAGCAAGGCAATCTGCCTTATCGTTATCAGAAAGCATATAGAAACTATCAATCATTTCACGTTTTGCCTCGCGATCTGCATCTTCCTTAAATTTTTGAAGAATTGCAAATTTAACTTCCATCTCAGTATACTTAGTCTTTAATGCATCATACTCGTTTTTTAAATCCACATATTCTTGGATTTCATTTAAATCATATTTAACCTTTTTGCCCTTTTTATTAGGGTCTTCTTTTTCTTCTTCAGACTTTTCTTCTGAATTATTAGATTCAGATTTTTCATCGTCTTTCTTCTCGGCAGAAGCAGTGTCGCCTTCGCCTTCAACAGACTTTTCTTCGTTCTTGGACTCTTTATCGTCCTTCTTTTTCTTAAACTCATTTACAAACTCATTAATGCTATCTTCAGAAAACTGAGATTCTTCATTAGCAGCATAATCAGTTACTTCAATAAGGTCAGGGCTTGCAGAGAATTCATTATTCTCATCAAGCGAAAAATTTAAACGATAATACTTTCCATCTTTGTTGTTCTGAAGAATGGTAAACTTCTGTGAATCCTCTTCATAAACGCCTTTAATACTATAGTCAGATACGTTTGTCTCAATATTGGGATAAGTGGTATCAATATAAGAATATAAAGCCGTCCAGACGGAATCTCCAACTGTTACTGAATATTTAGTCACAGGCGTTCCTCCTTCATTTAATAATTTTTGTAAGTCATTCATCATTGAGAATAATGTGTTTTTAAATTCATCATCTAATGAAAATTCTACATTGGTTATTTGCGCGCCTTCAAAGCAAGGTTCAAAGTCTGCACCTAAAATGCATAACTTTGAAATTATTGCTTCATTTATAATGAAAAATTGAGGTTCTCCATTATCATTTTTTGACCAGTAGGCATCAATTGTATCCTTGTCAAGCTCCATAGACTGATTATTTCCCTAATCAATAATGCGTTTTGCTTCTGGATATTGACCAGTCCAAATCCAGCCTTCAGTACATAAATATTCATGCACTTCATCTCCATCTTGATACTATTGAAACCAACATTTTGCATTTAAATCAACAAAGCCATAAGGCCTTGTAGTGTCTTCAAAATGCATCTTACCGCCCTTAATTTCAATAGAACGATTATGTTCCTCAAAATCCTATGTTGATTCATTAAAATAACCAACAATAGGACTGCCAGGAAGACTGTTAGCAATCTCCCTTGCAGTTTCTTTTGTAATTATACTTCGGTTGCGGTTAGGCTTTTCTCCCACATAACAAACTTTTATCTAACATTTAGAAATCAAAGGATTATAAGGAGTCACATTAATTAACTCACATGGAGTATTTAATTTTAAGCTAATATTCATAATAAGCCTCCTTAACTCATTGATTCTTTATTAGCAATAGTTTTTGCGCTTTTCTAATCGTCTGGCTTTTCAGGACGACCAGCCGATTGCTAAGTAGTAATCTACTATCCTTGCGCTTCTGTAGAAGATTGAGTTTTCTTCTAAGTATTTTGTCCACGTGTGCCCAAAATATCTTGACTACTCATGGTCGAAGACATAAGAGGTGGAATCATAAGCTCTTGCAAATGTAAAATTTTATTTTCAAAGAAAATATTATTAAGAATAGAACTCTATGAATGCCCAAGCGCAATCTAAGGTAAAATTTTATCAAAGCCTAATTGAACATGCTCTTTATACAACTTCGACATTTCTTTATGATTGTATTGAGTTGTTTCAAGCATACAAAATTTAAATTTATATTTCTTTGCAGTAGTTTTTACTTTTTGAGTAATAGCATCGAAAAAATATTCAAATTGAACAAGTAAATCACGAATCATTGCTTCATCAGAAAGAATTGACTTTTCTAATGAAAGATTACCATCAGTATTAAACATATTTTTAGAAATACCAAAAGAATTATAAACTGTACGTTCCACTTTTTCTAGGTCATCTTGCGTTGTAGTAGTATTTTTATCATTAAGCGCAATTGATTCAATATCAGCAAAAGTTGTTAATACATCAACGCCAATTGCGCGAGAAAGCATTTCCACTGCATTATTATGAATATCTCTGGCTTCTTCAACATCAAATACTAAATCACTATTCTTATCCAGTGGAAGTTTCTATACAATTATTTTTAAAAGTTGTTGTAATTGTTTGCGACGATCTAAATCCTAAGCAGCATCTAAATCTAAAATCGCAGGTATTGTATTAACAAATAGTGGAAAATCGTCATTATGAAAACAAAATTTAAAAGCACAATCTGGATCCAATAGATACCAAGCGCCAGAATTGTCGCCGGGATAATCTGGCTTTAATTTATTTTGTTTATATAAACGATAGCCCAGTTGAAAATCTTTAGGGAAAAGTTTTAGTATTTTCATACGATATGTCGTATCAGGAAACATATCATCGAAAAAGCGCATGTTAAATTCTACAGTAGGGCTTTCTCCAATAAAATAGCGAGTGCGGCAATATTTACAAGGCAATTCCTAAATATAAAACCGCTTAGGCGTACAAACGCAATATCCATAAAAAGAACCATTTTTAATAACCTAAAGTGCAATATCACTACAAACTTTCTTGATATGTGAATTATCTAAAAAATTTAAAAGTTTAACAAATTCTTTAATTGCTTTTGATTCATCTAAATCTTTTTCATCCATTCCTATTGTTTCTAGAAAAACATACCAATCATAACGATACATTGTGGCGACATAATCACATATACGACGATATATGCCACTTACACGATAAAAATGATTAGAGATTTCACGTAAAGTCTCATAGTCACGATTAGCCATGGCTTGTATAACTAATCCTTTATTCGTATAGTTACGAGGAACAGCAGATTTAGTATATGCGCCCAAATTAATTTTTGCATCTTCTAAAGCTTTTACACCAACTTTAATTTTTGAGTAATCAGTTCCGCCATTTTCAAACATATTAAAACCTTTATCGTGGATTTCCTATTGTCGTTTACTGAATTCCAACTTATTTCACCCCCTTTTAATATCCAGCTCTTTTCATAATATAATCATAGTCAATTAGATCTTCGTCTGTATATGGAATTTCTATTAACTTAAATCCATGTAATGCACAAAAGCGACGTTTTTGAGTATCATTATACTACTATTGATAAAATCCTTTTTTACCACCAAATTTGGCAGAAGGCTCATAATGTTGTTTTCCTTGATATTCAATAATAAAATCAATTATGCCATCATCATCAAATATCACAAAATCAAAACGTAAAGGTACTCCTCGAGGACTCTTCAAGTCTGGGAAGATATATTCCTCTTCAAAATGAAGGCCGGCCGCAAGTAAGATTTCTTCAATTTTAATTTCTCCTCTTGAAGCTCTCATTTGGTCCTCCTTTCTTAACAGTTTAAATAATCTGTTAAATACATCCAAGTATAATTTTTATTAGCTTTATGCGCAGAAATAGTGCCTTTATTTTTATAATTTTTAGAAATAGTTGTTTGACAAAGTGTAGTATTTCTGTGCATTTTCTAAAATTGTATAAGAAAACTTATCCCAACTATATTTTTCAATTGCATTCCAGAATGAACCACAACCTTTATAGTCATTGCTATCATGTTGATTGCGCTATGCTAATATAGTTTTTGTCTAACCAATATATACTTTCCCATTAATTGCATTACGATGTAAATAAATAATCATTATTTTTCTTACTTCTTTCATATAATTATGAAAAAAGATTTAATTCAATTACTGGAAGTTATTCAAAAAAAAACTTAGTCATAAAAACGCCATTCTTTGGCATTGAATTTCTTTTTTTTCTTTTTTCTTTCCTCTTCTTGTTGGATATAATATAAACCATATTCCCAAGCTGAAAATTTATCTTTGCCAATCGTTTTTGAAGCTTGTTTAAGAATAATATTAATTCCCTCATTTTCTTCACGAAGATTTAATAACTCTTCCTTTAATATGGAAGTTAAGGTAAATGGTCTTAAGTAATCTGCCCTTTGTTCTGGAGTCATTTTCTAACCAACTTTAGTTCCCATTAATTTGGCTTTAGCAATACGTTCATCCTGTAAAAACTTAGCTCGTCCAGAAGATAACTATACTAAAGCATTCGCGTGCATTTCAGTATTAATAGGCGCATTCGCCTTAAGAACATAGATAGCATCCTATTCGCATTGATCAGTTCTATATTTCTTAAACTCTTGGGCGGCATCAGCTTGAGTACCACCATAAACACCGAAGTCTGGATAAACTTCACCAGTATCCGGATTAATCTAAGATTTTACCATATAATCAATTAAACCAAAACCAACACCGTTACCATCAATAACTAATCGACGAGCTTTATATTTATAATATAAAGATTTTAACCAAATCGCCTAATTTTCAAAATGCTCATCTTCTTTAGTTTCAATATTAACCAAAGATTTAAACGCGCTTCCAACAGACTATGGAATAACTTTAAACACACAAGCTACAGACGCACATCCTTTACGACCAATATCTGCAGAAACTATGTAATAACTTTTTACAGAAGAGCGTCCAGAATGTTCGTACTCAGCCTGCTTTAAAATTCTATTTCTATCAAACTATTCACCATTAAAATATGCGTTTTCTGTTGTTCCGGACCACTTGGACTCATATTCACGCGAGAATGAAGCTTCATTATAAGTACCATCTCGCTATAAGTCCTATAAAAAGTTTTTATCTAATAATTTAACTAATACAGGAATGCGCCATGTTCCGCCCATAATGAGAGCTTTATCTGGCTCAGTTAACATCCATACCAAGAACTGAATTAACTTGTCATACAATATTACTTGGACTATTTCTTAATCTAAAAATTTCCATTTATACCCACCTGCAGTTTTGCGAGTTCCATGACAAACACTATCAATTCCACTTCTACTATGTAAACCAACTGCTGCAGTTGCCTCTATGATAGAATGAAAAATATGAAGTTCATTACCATTTAAATCCATCTAAATTACTTTTCGGTTACTTGTTTTAAAGTTTTGTTTTTCATATTTGTGTTTTTGATTTTCAGATGAAGTAACCCATTCTAAATTTTCAACTCGATTATCAGTGCGATCTAAATTTTTATGATTTACTTCTCTTTTGTTGTCAGGATTAGGAAGCCAGTACAAAGCGACTAACCTATGTACATATTGTTTCCTAAAAGTATTTGTATCTTTCATTTTTAAAGACACTTGTCGATATCCATTGCCACCAATACCTGGATTTAATGTTTGTCCAGTTTTAGTATTTTTAATTCGACCTAAATTAGACACAGCATAATTAGTAGCAATATCTATGTTTATCCACATTTCATTCACAATATATTATCTCCTTTCGTGTAGGATTTTTCCTTGTCATAATATATTACAAATTCGCTTAAGTCATTAAATGAAAATTGTCCAAAAATTTTTAGATTCTCCGCGCTTCGAAAACAAGAATTTCACTTGTAATCTACTCTACTTTCTTTTATGATTTCGATAGTCTCTGAACCTTCCAATTTAGTCAAAATTGGCTTGGCACAGCGTTACATTATTTTTAATGCTTCCACTGTTAGCACGCAAAAGCGCACACCCTCATTTGAGGTTCACGGAGTTTGAGTTCGCCTATGACTTGTTTTAGCTTAGCGAACGTTCCCTTCCATCCCGCTGTTGTACCTTATTATTCTAAAAAGCTCGCTACGCTTTTTACGCTTACGCTGCTCTATGTCCCCATAGAGAGTAGACTATATCATCATCTTCAGCTTTATCTGTTAAGATGCCCCCCACTTCGGCCATCAATCGCTTATGGCCTACTCCTTTCGGATAGTCGTTGAACTTTCTTTATATTTTTATAAAGCTTAGCTGCGGATTACCTGTCCTAGGCTTTCCCGCAATTCAAGGGGTTTTGCAATATTGATTTCTCAATAAAGTCGCTAATTTATTTTTTTATTAATCTTTTGTTCAAAAAAATTAACGAAAATCTAACTTTTATTTAATGTTTCTTCTGGATGCATTGTACCATCCATGCACAGTCGGGATACATTCATTGTAGGGATTATTACTTCACTTAATATCTGACCATCGACACCAACGCACTCTTCAATGAGTCCGCCATGACGGCGCTTACCACGACTGGTTTCCCTGGCCGCAATATTATCAAAATATGAACCATTTTTAAATACAAATATACAATAATCTTTACTCTATCTAGTTTTACCTGGTCGCAAATCAAGTTCATTTTCAAAAGCTGGCACTAAAGCACATATTTCATTAACCTTTTCTTTTATAATACCAGCTGCCTCATTATCTTTTATAATAAACGCTACTTTATTATACAACTTTCGTTGCTCTATGTTTCCATAGAGTTGAGACTATATCATTTTCCTATATTAGGAAATTTTCCACTTCCGCTATCAAACACTTATAGCGTACTCTCTTCCGAGATAGTCGTTGAACTTTCAAGGATAGATTCGATTTTATCGAAATCTAAATATGAGATTACTAATAATTTATCTTTTAAAAAATCTTTTTTTAAACAATCATATTTAATCTATTTTTTAAATTTTTCTTCTCCGCCAAAAAAAGCGATTGGATTATAATGCTATTCTCCATTATATTCTATATATAAATCATAATCTTCTAAATAAAAATCACAACTTAAATGATGTCCCTCTATATCTATTTTCTTTTGAGGGGTATAATTAATATGGTTATTTTCTAACCATTTAATTATTTTCTATTCACCTTTAGAAATTTTACGGTTACACTTAGGGCAACCTTTTCCATTTTCTAAATTACTAGGCTTTACTTCCCAAATAAAACCACAAAAATTATGCTTCATTAATACTTTATTCTACATACCGGTGTATTTACCGATTAAGCTATATCCTTCTTTAGGAGTATAATCCTTTTTTAAAACATTAGGCTATGTAGGATAGCATTTTTTACAAATACTAATTTTTCGTTTATCTTTAAAATATCCAGCCTTTTTCTTATAAATAGTTCCACAAGTAATACACTAAACTTCACATTCTTTGTTATCACCATTATAATTTAAAGCTCTTAATTTTTCTTCTGGGTGAATATTATTTAAGTTTAACTAAAATTCCTCTAAAGTTAATCGTCTCATATTTTTAATTCTCCTTGCTTAGCTGCTGATTGCCCATTATCAAAACTTAGCCTTTCGGCATATCATATCCCTACGTTTTTTCCGCCTTTCAGCACATTCATAGTTTATAGAATTATCTAAACTATTGTAGTGTAGGGCTTTAGGGTGTTCCAGCAATTCAAAAAATTTATTTTTCACTATTTTACAATAATGCAGAGTAAGTAAAGTTGCTCTTTGCCTCCCGAAGTAACGAATAGTTTACATCTTGGGTATAAAACGCAACGACACATTAAAACTAGTACTGAAAGAAAGGATTTTGAATATGCGCGAGGGAAAGTCATATAGACATATTTATAACGCATAGCCGCACGTAAAAATACTCTTTGATAAAAATAAAAACGCAATCCGTTTTCTGGCATTTGTCCATCACGACCAGTTTGCAAAAAATCAACAAACATATCGGGATATTCTCTCCAATAGGCCAAATACTAGCGGGCTACTGGTTTAATTGCTGCTATGCGTTCTTCAGAAATACCTATTTTTTTTCTTGATTGGGATAGTATCATTAAATCAGCGAGTGCCATTATAATTCACCTGCCTCAAGTTTTTTTTGAAGCTCATGAGATTCTTCATCTTGCTTATCTTGCCAATCATTAAATTCATTCATATCTTCTTCAGTCATACCATTTTTGTCAGATTCCGCAAATATCTCATTCTCGAGCAAATCTTCATCATTGGCTGCATCAGCATCAGTTTCAGCTTCTTTAGCTTTATCAATTTCAATTTGCTTAACCGCATTTTCAATAAGATTACCAAGATTAAGCTCTTCTGTAACAAGGGTTTTAACGTATTGCTACATATCTTGTAACGTGCGGTCGACCTTATCTTGCGGTCCATCGGTATAGAAGCGAGGCACAAAGCCATCCATTTCACACATTGCGAATAATTCTGCAAGTGAATCAACTGCATCACCCGATACTCCTTTGTTCTGCGCCGCAGTAAATTTGCCAGCTTTCATCAGCATATCATACATACGCACCATTTTCTATGCGCCCTCAACATCACCAATATCGAGCAACTAATCGGCTTTTAAAGAAGTTTTACAACATTTCTTCAGAATATCAATATGACCAGCGGATTGAATATCATATGATTCCATCATATCATTATACAATTGCTCAAGTGCAACCCATTCACTAGGTTTATAGGCACGACCCCATTTCATGCAAAGATATTTCTTATCTTCTTCTGTAAGGTCCGCTGCAAATTCATCTTCATCAATACCAGCTTGTTGCGCGAAGTAGTCGTTCTCTGGTTGCGATGCGCGCAGATCAAGTGGAATTTGCGTCTCGGGTGGCGGTGCCAATAGATCAGGGTCAAGCGCAAGTGTACTTTTATTTATAGTTTCATCAATTTGTGATTGTGTGTATCCTTGTCGCTCCATTGTTTCCTAAATACGATGATTTTGAACATCGCGTAAGGATTCAGTATCATGCCAACGATATTTTCTATATTGAGTTAATTTCATTTTTGAAAGATAACGACCCAATATAGTAGATCCTTTTGCTTTAGTTGGATCTTTCGCATATGTTAACAATAGTTTATTCCACTCTTCGGGCACATATGGCACATCGCATTCTTGTAGTATCCAAAGATATGTTTTAGGATCCCAATTATCAACATGCATTGTAATACATTTTTTACATTGTGACAGCTTCCCATCATCAGGATATTTTTCAAGATTATTAGAAGTATAAAAATTCTCGCCTGTCATGGCCTTACCGCATTTTTCACAGTAATATACTTTTCTTTTTTCAGGTTGCTGCATAGAATATCACCTCCTTGTGGGGTTTTTAAATTTAAGCGTATTTCTTTAATTAAATTTGTCCAGATTTGCGCGTTTTTTTATTACGACATTTTTTGCAAATTGAGTAGAAGCCATCTCGAGAAGTTTTATTTTTAGAAAAATATTTATTATGAGCTAATTTAATTTGACCACATCGACTGCAACGCTTATATTGACCTTTTTCAACTTCTCGATAATACCAATCAAGATAATCATCTTCAGCCTAAGATGCAATTAATCCAGGAATTTTATTACGCCAAAGAGTGGAAATATATTCAGTTGTATGATGTACGTTAAATTCAGCTTCAAGTATTTCTTGAATTTCCTAATTCTATTTGCCATCGACTTTAAGTGTAACTAAACGGTCATAAATTGGATACTCTTTAAGTGCGCGATTGGCGCATTCGTCAAAGTCTTTTAAAAAATACCATAAATCATTATTAAAACAACCCCAGCACTATTCTTTTAAAGCAGAATAATTACAGAGAACTGCTGAAATGACTTTTGGATCCATCAAAGTGACACCGGCTGGAATTACATAGCCTGAGTCTTTATCAATTTCAATTTTTTCATTTAATGGAATGGTAGATACTGACGGCACAAAATTATTTGATGTTACTGGTTTGCGGAAAGCTGCTTTTATTAAATATTGGTCTTTACGCAATTCAATTATTGTAGATTTAATTATATAAGCATCACGTCCGGTTGCTGTTTTTAATTTTTCTTCCCAATATTTTATAGCATCGAGTATTGCGCGCAATTCGGGAATTTCTTCTAAATCTTTTTTAGTTATTTTAGTTTTAGGACGGAATATTATATTTTTATCATTTGTTATAAGATTATAAACGCTATCTTCTCCATCTTCAAAAGAAGCGCATAGGCCTTCAAAAGAAGTTTCACGTTTATTGATTGTGGCCATTCGATTTTCGGTAAGTAATCGACGTTCTTTTTTTTCTTGTTTCTCCATACAAAGAACCAAATAGTCAGCCAATATTTCAAGATAAGCGGGCGACAGATTGGACTCTCCGTCTTCGTTGCCCTACAAAATTTGTTCAACTAATGCTTTACGTTCTTCTGGAGTTTCTAAAGAATAATCTAATTTTAATGTAGCCATTTCTTTAAATCACCTCCATACTACCATTATACGAAAAATTTTTGCGGAAGGCAAGTTGGGTTTAAAGAATTCAAAAATTGATTTAGAGACGACTTGATTCGTTGGTTGCCGAATAAATTCGTTTTTCTAATTCAAAAATTGATTTAGGGATGGTTGATTCGTTTTTAGAATTTAAAATTCATTTGGGGATGCTCGTTTTCCTAATTCAAAAATTCATTTAGGGATGGCTGTTGCCAGACGAAAACTTTTGATTAAAATAAATAAAAATTTTTCCCAAAATACTACCCCCCTATTTTTACTTTCACTTTTTTATATGAAAAAAATGCTTTATGTAGTTTATACTTTTTTTCTGAGATATACAGACAGGTCTATTGCACCCTCCCCAAAATATAAAACAAACAATCAATATATGGGCGTGAGTAAATAAGTCAATGCAACAATCAGACAAACACATACATAACCAATAGACAAGGCATTAGCGTTAAGAATATAGTCATACCAAAGATATTTATTAATATGATTACAAAAGTAATAGGTCGCAGGCGCGCTATCGACGGCAGCGCGCCTTGTTTAGTCTAATACAGGCGATTGTAAAAAAAACGTTTTGTATGACGTAAAAACAAAAAATAATATATTTTTCCCAAAACAAGTAAAATACTAAAGATATAATATATTATTGAAGCAACAGCAATATATAATATAATATATTATTTCTAACTTAGCGTGAAGCAAAAAAATAATATATTATATATTGTTAGCAATCAAATTGAGTTACACATTACGACGTAGATTAATAAAAAAAATATATTTTTTCTTTCGCCGAAAAACGCTTGCAATGCCGGTTTAAATGTGTTATACTATAGTCACGGTAAGGGAAACCGAACCGAATCGGGCGGCGGCCGTAAAACGTACGAAAGGTAAAAGCATGAACACTATGAACACTATGAGAAAGAATCTGATTGATCGCATGATCAGAATTTATGGATTTGAACATCCTTCCGTTATTTGGTTTGCGGATCTTTGTGAACGTTGGAAAGATACTAAAGAGAATGATAAAGTTCTCCGAATCATTGTAGAATCTCATGAAGAGTTTCCTGTTCTTGAATAAAAAAAGAAAGAAATAAGGTAAGACTTACCAAAACTAATAAAAGGGCGAAAGCCCTTTTTTTATTGCATTTATTGCATTGCCGTGATATACGATATACTATGTAATATATCCGAAATTTTATATATTATATATTATCTAAAAAAATCCAAGAGCCATGGGAAAATATATAATATATTATATTTTTCCCAAAACAAGTAAAATACCATTTTCCCCAAAACAAGTAAAATACCAAAGATATAATATATTATTGAAGCAAAACAGTAATATATAATATTGTATATTGTTTTCAGCTTAGCTTGGAGCAAAAAAATAATATATTATATATTGTTAGTAGTCAAATTGAGTTATACATTATGACGTAGATTAATAAAAAAAATATATTTTGTTTTCCGTGCAAAAACGCTTGCAATGCTGATTCAAATGTGCTATAATTAAGACAATCCAAAAGGAAGTAACAAGGAGGACAATGACAATGAGTAAAAGAACAACGTATGCTGACGGTTGGCATTATGCAAAAGACGGCACTTTGAGGTTTTACGTTAAAAATGGACAGCTTGTAGAAGGTTTGATGTGTAAAGGCACTCCAAAGCGTTCGAAGGTTGTATATCCTTATGAATGGAATCCGGAGTGTAACCGCTATCGCAAAATGTCGGGAGTGACTGCAACCTATGGTTGCTACGAAAACTACCTTTGGAAATAATAAAAGTTTTTCAAGCTGTCCTATCTGGCTGTACGGGGAGAAAGGAAAACAAACAAAATGTGGTGCTTTTATATTAGAAACAAAGTTACAGGTAAGACAGATTGTGTGTTTGGCTATTCGTGGGAAGACGCAAAAAGACGTTATCCGTCAATTAATAATAACGAATGGTACGTTGAGATTAAGACTTACGAAGACTAATAAAACATTTAAAACTTATGAAGACTAATAAAAGGGCGAAAGCCCTTTTTATTGCATTTATTGCATTGCCGTGATATACGATACAATATGTAATATATCCGAAATTTTGTATATAATATATTATCTGAAAAAATCCAAGAGCAGACATAAAATATATAATATATAATCTGAATCCCGAAATTATATATAATAGATAATGAAAAAAGGTATTGCAATTTTCGGAAAATGTGGTATAATTAAGACAATCCAAAAGGAAGTAACAAGGAGGACAATGACAATGAGTAATAACACCGCTTATATTTATGAAACCCTTTTTGCCGCTTATCGCAAAAATTCTGCTACGTCGCACTTTCTGCTTGGTTTTACCTACTATGGCGAAATGTACGTTGTAGAAGCGGACTATGACCTTTTATATGCGGTCTGCAAGCTGGATAAAGCAAGCCGTAATAATGGATTTTCTCTCCGTTATGCACCTACATATGACAAAAAGCTCATGCTTATTAATCATGGTGCGCGCAAACTTTCGGATTATACCAAAGAGCAATTTAAAGCTGATTGTAATAAAGCGAAAGCCGAACATAACTATAACAAAGGCGAAGTATTCGAAAGGCATATCTTTCATATATGCAACCAACCGTGGCACAAAGATAACCGCCCATTTTTTACACATCCTGATATTTACATTGACGGTATTGGTTATCAGATAAAATGGGAACGTGCTACACTTTGTAATGAAAGCACCATTGCCAAACTGCCCCGGTGAGGGGCAACCTGCCCCGATAAGGGGCTTTCTTTTTATTATATTATATGCAAAGTCTTGAATCACTCGTAGTGCCAGTTCACGAGCCAAATTTTAATATAATATATAATATATCATTTTTTTAATCACAAAATCGTATATAATATACTACCCCAAATTTCCCGAAAATATATTATTTTTTTTCACAAAAAACACTTGCAATGCCAAACCAAATGTGTTATACTATAATCACGGTAAGGGACACCGAACCGAATATCAATGAAATGGTAGGTAAATGAAAATGACAATTTTTGAAATTTGGGATGCGACAGTTAAAACGCAACAGGATTTTAACGCAACATATGCAAAAATTTGCAAGGATTACAAACCCTTTAACGTTGACACGCTTTTTGTAAAATTTCCGAACGGTGAAGTGAATTTTTATCATCGTAAATCTGAAATTTTTTATGATGAAGGCTCAAAAGATTACATTATAGAAAGTTGCAAGCTCGTGAAGATTAACGATGTGAAATATGGTGTATATGTAATACTTAAATAACGAAAGAATGAAAAAACAAGCTGTCCTAGCAGGCTATACGGGGAGAGAGGAAAATAAAATGAACGAAATGCAAAAGAAACAAAAAATCGTTGATTATATCAACAGTATTGGCGACGACGAATTGATTGCGCTGCACAATACCTACTGCTGCGCAATAGGCGACAAAAATAGATGCATTTACAGCAAGTACAACCTTGACAAAGCACTTGAAGGGCGGACACCAACGGATATTTTACGCATGGGATTTTGCAGCAATTTTAGCCCTCGTGACCGCTTTTTCTGGATAAACGACTATGACAATTTGGAATCTGCGGGCTATGCTGTCGATGCTCCGATATACGTAAACGCTATTGCGGGGTATGCGGTGATGGTGGGAGACAGTCTCGGCAATGACGAAATTCAAGAGATACTCGATGAAGATTAAAAAATAAAATTGCAAGCTTTCTTTTACTTTTGACGGCTCGTAGCGCCAGTTCACGAGCCAAATTTTAATATAATATATAATATATCAAATTTTTACAACACAAAAAATATATAATATACTCACTTTTAATCTCCCATAATATATTATATATTTCAAAAAAACTATTGACAAATCGCGCCTTATGTGTTATACTATAATCCAAAAGAAAGGAGTGAATATAATGAATGAAATTTTTGGCTATTGCGGCTGGGATTTTGGAAGCATGCGAAATAATAAATTCCGGCGAGGTGAAAAAGTTTGCATTGGGCGCAATATTTATCGTGTAGTTTTTCGCATTGGCTCTTGGCATTTGCTAAAAAGAATTAAAAAAAATGCTTGACAACTCACTCTCAATATGGTATAATTAATGTATCAAAAGAAAAGGAAAGAGAGGAATAAATTTTATGGAGATGATTCGAATTTACAATGATCATACTGGCGAGATTTTAGAAAAAACATTTACCGATCCTATAGATGCTGATAACTACGAATTTCTTCTGGACTTCCTTGAAGCCAGATACGAACGATTTCATAATGGCAAAAAACTTTATTAAGACTTTTTGACGGAGTAAGAATCTAAAGAGAGCTTGCTAAGCTCTCTTTTACTTTTTACGGTTCGTAGCGCCAGTTCACGAGCCAAATTTTAATATAATATATAATATATCATTTTTTTTAATCGCTTGTACCTAATATATAATATACTTTTTAAATCCTGAAATGTCCACAAAAATATATTATGTACAATGCAAAAAACCTGTTGACAGCCTTAATTTTATGTGATATAATGTATTCATCGAAAGAAAAGAGAGGTATTTATCTTATGAAAATGAAAACTATCACTACAAACCGTCTTATCTACTTTGTAGAAACTTCCTGCGATATTTATCCTATCGCAACCGAAGATCTTGATCTCGCGATTGAATTTATAGTGAAAGCTATAAACGAAATAGGCGATTATAATTCAGCCGATCCGGATTACATAAAGTCAGATATTCTTGACTCACTGGCAAACGACGAAAAGTCCACCTTTTTCATCGCATATGATGATGATGACCATATGGAATCTGTCAAAATATCTTTCTTGCGTTTGGTTGAGAGGGCGTAAGCCCTCCCCAAAAATATATTTTAAAAATCACTTGACAGCATTGTTTTAATGTGATATAATGTATTCATCGAAAGGAAAGAGAGGGAAACACTATGAACCCTATGAGAGAGAATCTGCTGGACAGGATGATTAAAATCTACGGCTTTGAGCATCCTATTGTTATCGAGTTCGCCAAGTTATGCGAACGCATGGAAAACATCGCAATCTATGACAAAGCATTAAGAGTACTCGTAGAATCCCATGAAAAATATCCCGTGCTCGATACTGATGAGATGGAAATGGAAGACTAATCATAATAATTTACTCATGCGCTGGGCTCTCTCACAAGGGAGAGCCTGTCCGCTCGTGGTGTCAGTTCACGAGCGAAATTTTAATATAATATATAATATACGAATTTTTCTCATAGAAAACAATATATAATATATTATTTTAAATTTCCCGAAAATATATAATATATTATTTTAAATTTCCCAAAATATATTATTTTTTCCGTGCAAAAACGCTTGACAACTCGCTCCATATCTGCTATAATGAGTACATCAAAAGAAAGAGAGGTAAATACCCTATGATGAATTTCGAAACTGCTTATGACCTTCTTGCCGAGTATGTTACCGAGAATACCGAAGCTCTTAACCTCGCCTTTGCAATTGGTGGGCATACCGTTGAAACCGCCGAAGCTATCCTTTACTATTACACTAGCTGGCACAGCTTTGAAGGCTACCTCGCCGAGATTAACGGTGAAGATGAAGAGCCCGATTGCGACGAAGCAGACCTCGAAATGGGATTTGACCCTTATGAGGGTTGCTACTCATATGACTGCTAATCGCACACACCTGCGGGGGCTTTGCCCCCATTTTTTATATATGTAATTATATATAATATATTTTCGTATTCCTTTCACTTTTGGGCATTATATATAATATATTATTTTACACTGGCTATAATATATTATTGTTTGCGGCGCTCCGCGAACTGGCGCCATGCGCCAAATTTGATATAATATATTATATACCATTTTTTTCAATCGAAAAATGGTATATAATATACTGCCTCAAATTTCCCGAAAATATATAATATATTATTTTAAATTTCCCGAAAATATATTATTCTTTCCGGGCAAAAACGCTTGACATTGGCGTTCGCATGATGTATAATAGGGGTACCGAAAGAAAGAGAGGTACACAATAATGACTACCAACACCACTAATATTTATGAAACCCTTTTTGCCGCTTATCGCAAAAATTCTGCTACGTCGCACTTTCTGCTTGGTTTTACCTACTATGGCGAAATGTACGTTGTAGAAGCGGACTATGACCTTTTATATGCGGTCTGCAAGCTGGATAAAGCAAGCCGTAATAATGGATTTTCTCTCCGTTATGCACCTACATATGACAAAAAGCTCATGCTTATCAACCACGGCGCGCGCAAGCTCAAGGATTATACCGAAAAACAGTTCAAGGCGGACTGCGAAAAGGCAAAAGCTGAACACAACTACAACAAGGGCGAGGTATTCGAGAGCCACATCTTCCATATGCACGATCAACCGTGGCACAAGGATAACCGCCCGTTCTTCACCCACCCTGATATTTACATTGACGGCGTAGGGTATCAGATAAAGTGGGAACGTGCTACGCTTTGTAATGAAAGCACCCTTGCTAAACTGCCCCGGTAAGGGGCAACCCGCCCCGATAAGGGGCTTCCTTTTTGTCATTTTATATATAAAGTCTTGAACCGCTCGCAAACTGATGCCACGAGCGGAATCTTAATTTAATATATAATATACAACCGCTCGCGGACAGGCGCCATGCGCCGCATTTTAATATAATATATAATATACGAATTTTTTTCTACAAATTAGCTTTCAATTTATATATAATCTATTTTCCCAAAAAGTATTGATTTTTTATGAAAAATTTGGTATAATTACTATACTGAAAGAAAGGGGGGCATTCTAATGAAAGCCATTATTCATGAACGTTATATTATTCCTATTGCATCTATTAATTTTATCCAACGGGTTAATAGTAAGGACATAAAGATTTATCTCCAACGCTCTATTGACGGTCATGCCTGTATAATGTTGCGTTATGACAGCGATTGCGAATGCTCGCGCGCATATGAACATATAGCCCGTATGTTTAGCGAATAATATATTCGCAAATAGCTCTTGACATATGCTCTGTTATATGGTACAATAATGATACCAAAAGAAAAGGAGAACCAAACAATGAAAACTGCTGAATTTTGCATCTTGATTGACGTTAATGGTAGCTATAATGATCCTATTGATCTTTATTATAATGGTACGGAAGTCTGCGCCAATGCTTATCAGAATATATGCAATTCTGTTCAATTCTGCTCCAATCCTGTCATGGTTACCTTGTGGGAAATGACCGATAAAGGCTGGCATGAAATAGATAGGTTCTATAATGACAGAGATAGGTTCTATACAGTCGAACAGGAATAGAGAACTACTTCTTATAGAAAATAAGGAAACTACCGTCTGTAAAAGCTGTGGGTAGTTTCCTTATTTTTATATGTTTAAACAAGAGATATATTATATACAATGATTTGCGCCGGCCGTTTTCCAATGCCACAGCCGGAATTTCGAAACAATATATTATATACAATTTTTTCATCTATAATTTGCCTCGCATGATATACAATATATTTACCCGAAACCTCTTGACACGCTGTTATTAATATGGTATAATACCAATAGACAAAAAGAAAAGGAGAAATTATTATGTTCCCGATTTCCATTATTATCTGTCTTATTGCTATTGGTATTTTACTTATTATCGGACTTATATGCGAATGGTGTTGCAAATATCGTGCCGCTGCTATATGCGCGGTTTTGGCTCTCATTGCTGGCATTCATCCTTTTATCTATGCAATTAACCTGTAAAATATAATCTATGCCCTTTACTGACTAAGCGGAACTGCACATTCCGCTTTTTTAATGTTCGTCAGAGTATATGATATACAGATTCGTCCGGGCGCGAAAATATATTATCTATAATGTGAAAAGTCTATTGACACCCCGCCCCCAATATGTTATAATACAGATGTTCCAAAGGAAAGGGAACGTACCCCCGACACCAACTCCGCTCATTACATTGCGTGGTTTTTGAATGGGGGAATAAGTCAAGAAAATATATTTTCAAAACCTCTTGACAAATCCCGCTCCCTATGGTACAATATAATCACAACAAGGGAACGACACCCTCTAAAACGAGAAAGGCTACCATTATGGCAAAAAATCCCCTCACTTATGCAGATGCTCTGACTAATGCTCTTGCTCTTGAAGGAATGAATGAAGACACCCGCGTGACCCTGCTTGCGCTCAAGGCTTCGATCGAAAAGAAAAATGCTTCGGATCGCAAGCCTACCGCAACCCAGACTGCAAACGAAAACACTAAAGCGGAAATTCTCGCTGTCCTTGCAGACGGCACTTCCCGCACCGTGACTGAAATCATGAGCGCAGTGCTTTCCCTCAATGGAGCTTCCAATCAGAAAGCCTCCGCTCTTGTCCGTCAGCTTGTAGAAGAAGGCTCGGTTAAGCGTGAAGTCGTCAAGCGCAAAGCATATTTCTCTCTTGCTAAGTAAGGCATAAAGAAAAACCTTACTTCTGTAAGATAAGAAAAGCCGCTCCCGCCTGTTGTCTGCGCAGGCGGGAGCATATTTTTGCGCCAGAAAGTATATGATATATTTTCTAGCCCGGCCGCGATTATATATAGTATAATTGCAAAAAAGAGTTGACTTTTTATGAAAAATTTGATATAATTACTATGCTGAAAGAAAGGAGAGTATTCTAAATGACTATTTACTTTGATATGGATGGTACGATCGCAAATTTTTACGGCGTGGAAAACTGGCTGGATTATCTTGAAGCGTATGACACCACCCCCTATGAAATTGCAAAGCCGCTTATTCATTTTTCTACCCTTGCCCGCATGCTGAATCGCCTAAAGCAAGAAGGTTATGCTCTTGGTATTATTTCTTGGTGTTCTAAAAATGGTACGTCAGAATATAATGACCGCACTGCTAAAGCAAAACGCAATTGGCTTGCAAAACATTTGCCAAGCGTACAATTTGACATAATTCATATTATTCCTTATGGAACTCCTAAAAATCGTTATAATGAAGGAAATGATATTTTGTTTGACGATGAAGAAGCAAATCGTAAGGCTTGGACGGGCAAGGCTTATCGACAAGATGAAATATTTGAAGTGCTGAAAGGGCTGTAAAGCCCTTTTACTTTACACCAATAGATAATATACAATATACAATGGCGTCCGGGCGGAAAAATATATTATTTTTAAATGAAAAAAGGGCTTGACATTTGCGTTCCAGTCTGTTATAATACCAATAGTGAAATGAAAGGAAGGAAGGTATTCACCCACACAATGAAAAAATCACTTTATTTTCAAACTGAACTTGAACGCATTACTGATTTGACTTTGCGTGATTTTTGCGCTCGTTTCTTGGATGAGCGTGTAGGATCATGGTTTTGGTCAAGCGGCGCGTCATCTTCGGGAAAATTTCACCCTGTCTTTTCACAGGGAATAGGCGGCTTAGTACGTCATGTAAAAGCTGCTTGTATGTTCCTTGAAGAATTACTCCGTTTAAGCCGTTGGAGCTATATGCCCGAGGAATATAAAGATTACGCTCGTGTTGCAATATTACTTCATGATTGCGCTAAATACGGCAATGACAATGAGCTTGATAAAGAAGCCTATCCGCAACATGGCGCAATTTGTGCCGAAATGGTAAAGAATTTTTGGCATGAAGCCTATGAATCTATGTACGGCAAACTGCCTGATTTTATCCCGATGGCTATCCGCTCTCATATGGGACAATGGGTAACTGACCGAAAAGATCGCCCGTTTACCGCTATTGATCAACTCGTACATTATGCAGATTATATATCAAGTCGCAATTTTATTGATATTCCGAGTATTACAGCGGAATATGAACAGATTGTAGAACAAGAACGTAAAGAGTTTGAAGAATTGACTGCGAATATATCTGTGCCGTTTTGAGAAAGAAAACACTTTTGTCATAAAAAGGGGGGATACCCTCCCCCCCTTTTTTTTATAATATTACGAAAGAGTATATAATATACTTTTCCGTCCGGTCGGGAAAATATATTATTTTTTTTAGCTAAAAATACTTGCAATTACTACCGATTTATGCTATACTATACATGTACCCAAAAGGCAAGCAAAGTGAAGAATCTCCGAAAAATATATTATTCGGAAAGTAAAAAAAATGCTTGACAACTCACTCTCAATGTGGTATAATTAATGTATCAAAAGAAAAGGAGATAACAACAATGAAAAACGAAATGACCAAACTTATCGAAATCCTCAAAAAGCGCAATATCCCCTTTCAAGTCACCTCTTGCTGGGGTGCTCCGCAGGTATGGTATCCCAATAGGAAACACGTTGTCTGTGATGTCGTCTGCCACAAGTTCAGCTTTGGCGGAAAAGATGGTCTGCTTGAAATAATGGGGCTTGTCGATGAAGAAGAAGTGGGCGATGACGTCGAAGGCTATCTCACCGCCGAAGAAGTCGCTAACCGCATTTTTGAACACTACCATAAGGTATGACACAAGGAAATCAATTAAAGAGAAAGGATATACCAAAATGATAATTTACCTTTGCGGCTCATGCGGTTCAACTGAACGCACACGAATGGTCAAAGTTGCTGAGCTTTTGCGCTCATTGGGATATGATGTTTACTGTCCCTTTGAACTTGAAATCCCTAACGCATGGGATATATCTCAAGAAGATTGGGCAAAAAAAGTATTCAAAGCTGACGTACATGCTATTTTACATAGTGATATTTTTCTTTTTATTTCTGTTGGGCGTGTTAGCACGGCAGGCTCTAATTGGGAACTCGGTTACGCATACGCCCATGAAATCCCCACCTATGTATTTCAAATCACTGATGCCCAGACCTCATTAATGACCTATTGGGGATGTGATAATTTTGTCAATACTTCCGAAGAAAATCTCGAAGAGGATTTACGTGCTGTCTTTGAAAAAGAATGCCGCCCCTATCATACAAAATGTAAGACCATCTTAACTTAAGGCACGCAAGTGCCTTTTTTTTATCTCAAATAATATACAATCCCGCCCGGGCGCGCGAATATATTATCTATAATGCAAAAAAGACTTGCAATCTACCTCTATCTGTGCTATACTATCAGTGTACCAAGAAGGGGAGCGACTGAACAAGTAAAGCCTCTACCGAAGAAGCTCAAGAAAATATATTATTCGGAAAGCAAAAAAGTGCTTGACAAACTGCTCCCCATGTGGTATAATAAGTACATCAACAAGGGAAGGAAAACCGACTAAACCAGAAGGGAAATGATATTTATGACAAAGAACCCCATGACCTATTCAGAAGCTCTCTCTCGTGTTCTTGACATTGAAACTCTGGACTATCACGTTCGGGATACTCTCGTTGCGCTCAAAGCGTCTATCGACAAGAAAAATTCGGCTGATCGCAAACCTACTGCAACTCAGACCGCAAATGAAAACATCAAAGCTGAAATTCTTGCGATACTGGCGGACGGTACAGCGAGAACTGTTACAGAAATTATGTCTGCCGTTCCGTCGCTCAACGGTGCAAGCAATCAGAAAGCGTCAGCACTTGTTCGTCAGCTTGTCATCGATAAAAAGGTAAAGCGTGAAATCGTTAAGCGGAAAGCCTATTTCAGCCTTCCGTAATTAACGACAGGGGATTATAAATCCCCGA